>SXGQ01789384.1_pt1 | contig 91085 bp, 83 predicted proteins | sample 3178371 | NCBI WGS metagenome assembly SXGQ01 (sample SAMN11356859, study PRJNA531348) | freshwater metagenome | isolation source: freshwater sample F1-20 | place: China: Fuxian Lake, Yuxi | collected 2017-12-25 | reverse complement strand
TCGGTGACCTTACGTAGGAGGAAACACCTGATCCCATCCCGAACTCAGAAGTGAAGATCCTGCGGCCAATGATACTGCACTGCGGGAAAGTAGGTGATCGCCGACTTTACGAGCCCTGACGAGTCAAATCGTCAGGGCTCATTTTTTTGAATGTACAATTATTTATTATATGTTACTCTATTCGCTTTCCGGCTCCGATTTGTACGGGATCTTTATTTAGGAGCTCATTACTATGGCAATGTTTAAAATTTATGTGGGCAACCTTGACTACAAAGTCACTGCCGAACACTTAAAGCCGCTCTTTGAGCCATTTGGTGAACTTGATGAAATCACCATAGCTCTTGACGGCGACGGCAAGAGCCGAGGATTTGCCATTGTTTTATTCAAGGACAAATTGAAGGGGCAGCTTGCGATTGAAACGCTCGCCGACAAAAAAGTTCTCGGTCGGCCAATTTTAATTAATCAAGCTTTGAAGAAGGGTAAGAAATTAAAGCCCGAATTGAAGAAACCCGAAGTTCGACAAGGCCCATTTGGTCCCAAGTTTCGCCCCGATGGCGGGCGGCCAATGGGTGGCCCTGGACCAAGAAGTGGGTCACGAAGCGGGGTCACGCCACGACTTGGTGGCGCGGGTGGAAGTCGACCATCCTCGAGCCGCAATCCGCGGCGCGCAAGCGGTTCGACCGGCGCCAGTGGATTTAGATCATCTCCCGAGGGCACGCCTGGAAGTTCGGGTTTCGGAGGGCCAAGAAGTTATCCAAGCGGTAATACTCGTTCGTCAAGGTTAGCCGATGAAACGGGTCCAGGACAGTCAAAATTTTTGCCCTCAGCCAACCCCAAGCCTGAAAAAGATGGCGAAAGTCGCTGATTTTTCATTTATATATTTGGATTTCACATAATTCGCTTCAAATTCAACAATTGGGGTGGAAATTTGTGTTAAAGTATGTGTTCTAACTTTGGCTCAGGTTCGAAGCTGGTGTTCAGTTCCGTTCTTGACTCACGCTATACGGCCGCGATGGTCGTTTACTAGTAGGACGGTTGAACATGTTTCGGATCTATGTCGGCAACTTAAATTTTCGTACGACGGATGAAATTCTGCGAGCAGCTTTTGAGGCTCACGGTGAAGTGCAAGAAGTGTACATCGGGACTGATCGGGAAACCGGTCGCTCACGTGGCTTCGGCTTTGTAACAATGACAGATAAAACAGCGGGCGAAGCAGCGATCGCAGCAATCAATGGCTCACAAGTCGATGGTCGCGCGATTGTTGTTAATGAAGCCCAGCCACGTCCACCGCGCACTGAGCGTGGCGGCGGCGGTGGTGGGGGCGGCTACGGCGGCGGCGGCGGCGGCGGTGGATTCCGCGGCGGTCGTGGCGGCGGTGGCGGTGGCGGCGGCTACGGCCGTGGCTCACGCGACTAATTCACGCTGATTATATTGGAACTTATGCGTCCGCCCCATTGCGGGGCGGACGCTTTTTTTGCTGACTCATGTTCAGCGTGCACCATTGCCCGCCTCCATGATTGTTTGCGCTTTTGTGCAACGCCTTTCGTATCCGTGCAATTTGTAGTCGGTGTGTGTGAGCCTTTGTTGCACTATTATTTATATGTGGCATTTCTTGAAGTCAAAGGTGGTCCCAAGCCGCAACGCATTGAACTAGATGGTTCGATTGTTTCATGTGGTCGACTTCCAGAGAATGTGATCTTTGCTGATGATTCCCTATTGTCGCGCACTCATTGTGTTATTGAGTGTGTGGATGGGCTTTGGCAAGTCCGTGATTTACAAAGCCGCAATGGCACACGCGTGAATGGGGGGAAAGTGACCACTCATGCGTTGCGGAATTTAGATGTGATTAAGATTGGAAAATTGCAAATTTGCTTTATGTCCCCACAAGAGTCGGTGGCGCGACCTGGTCCAAAGAACCCCATGCAAGTCCCGAATCCACCGCTGCACACTGGCCGTGGAGCATCAAAGCCGGGACCAGGTTCAATCCCAAATCCATCGGATGATCAATTGCCCCCTATTCCGCTTGATCGGCTGGAAGCAAGTCCATGTGATCAAGGCAAGGCCAAACGCGCGCTGCCTGGAGTTCAACCCTCAATTTGGGGTGATGATGTGGCCCCCGAATTCTTGCCAGAGGAAATGACCATTGATATAAATTTGAATGAAGTGGCGGCCGCGGGCGCGTTGGCAAATGATCCTGAGTTGCGGATGCAAAAAATTTGCGACGACTCCCCTGACAAGCCATTCCAAGCGTCGGATATTTCATTGGTGGATATGCGCGGGCAAATCGTGCACCAAGCCGCAACGATGGGCGGCAATGACGATGACAATGTCAGCGAAAGTATTCGCGTGTTTCGCCTGTTATTGCTCACGGCGTTTCGAAGCCGAGCCAGCGATGTGCATGTGGAACCGCGCGCCGACCGCGCCACCATCCGCTTGCGGGTTGACGGCTTGATGTTGATGGCCGCTGAAATACATTTGGATTTATTGCGCCGACTGCTTGGCATGGTGAAGATCTTGTGCCAGATCGACACCACTCAGAAATCGCAAGTGCAGGATGGACATTTCAGCACCATGACCAAGGGGCAAAGAGTTGATTTTCGCGTGAGTTTAACTCCCGCGCTGCATGGACAAAAATTAGTGTTGCGCGTGTTGGATACATCCAACAGTCCAACACGATTGCATGAGCTTGGCGTGTTGCCGTGGATGTATGAAAAATTACGCGTCATGGCCAACCGCGATTCGGGCATGGTGTTGGCATGTGGGCCAACAGGGAGCGGCAAAACCACCACGTTGTACTCATGCTTGCGCGAGATCGATGTTGAAACCCGCAATGTGATCACGATTGAGGACCCCGTTGAGTATGCCTTGGAGGGGTGCACGCAAATTCCCATAGATCACAAACAGGGAAACACATTCGCAACCATTTTGCGCAGCGTGTTGCGCCAAGATCCCGATGTGATTTTTGTGGGGGAAATTCGCGATCTTGAGACCGCCCAAGTAGCCATCCAGGCGGCAACGACAGGGCACTTGGTGTATTCCACGGTGCATTCGCGCGATTCCATGGGCGCTATATTTCGGTTGCTCGATTTAGGTGTGGAAAGTTATCCAGTTGCCAACGCGATTAACTTAATTGTGGCGCAGCGATTGTGCCGCACTTTGTGCTTCAAATGCCGCAGAGCTGTGCGAATCACTTCACAACAGTTGATGAAAATGGGGCGCGCCGTGGAGGGAATGCCAAGCATCAATGCGCCCGCGGGATGCCCAGCTTGCTTGGGAACTGGCTACCGAGGTCGCCAAGCCTTGCTGGAGTTGCTGGAATTTAGCGATAATGTTCGTGACGCCGTCTTGAAGCGTCCAACGATTGCCGATTTACGCAGTGCGTTGCAGCAGGGCCATTTCATCACGCTGCAAAAGTTTGGCTATCAACTGGTTGCGCAGGGCGTGACCAGCATTGAAGAGATTGAACGCGTGGCCGGGGGAGATTAAGTGGCTGACTCCTTCGATATGCTGGGATTACCTCGTTCGTGGCGCTTAACGGCGCAAGAAATCCGAACTGCACAGCGAAAATGTTCAATCGTGGCGCACCCGGACAGGCAACCGGATCCAGTCGCACGCCAGAATTCGCTGCAACAGGCGTCACGCATTAACGCCGCCGCCAATGAACTGTTGGATCCGATGTCGCGCGGCAATGCTCTTTTGAAGTCGTTTGAGCCGCGGCCCAAGCCGACCGATCCCAAACCAACCGCCGAGTTTTTAATGAGCATGATGGCGTTACGCGAGGCCGTTGATGCCGCCACGCAAGACAAGCAAGCACGCGCTGTGGTGGTGGCACAAGTATCCGCCCAGTTGAGCGCGATTGAATTGGAAACCGACGCTGCCATGATGGCGCTGATCAAGCGACCGGAGCCTGATACTTGGTGCGCGGCTTTCGACGCGTTGAACAGGCTGCGCTCCATGCGACGCGCGCATGCGGAGTGCGCGCAATGACATTTGGACCACTTCAAATCATATTATTTCTGGCGCTTCTTCCCACGATGGTGGTCAGCGCGTTCGCATCATGTTCGGAGACTGTTCTCTTTGGATTACGCCAATCGGACAGGGACAAGCTGCTGCGCGAGCGGCCCGCCACGGCGCGCAGGGTGGATGAGTTGCTGCGCGAGCCGCGCGGATTATTGGTGACGGTGTTGCTAATCAATATGACTGCAAACACCCTGTTTTTTGTTATTACCAGCGGCATTCTTTTATTATCCAACGCATCTCATTTGGTTGAATTTGTGTTTGCGCTGGTTTCATTGGTGGCGCTCGTCATTACCGGCGAAACATTGCCAAAGATGGTGGGAAATGTGGCGCGCTTTCAAATGGCGGGCGTAGTGACCGTGCCGTTGCTTTTTGTACATCGAATGGTGGGACCCATTCGGCGCGCGCTGGACTTTGGAATAGTGGCGCCACTGTCGCGCTTGGTTGGAGTGGCGCCAAGCAGTGGAATTTCAATAATGGATGTGCAAGAATTAATCGGACAAAGTTCCAAGTCCGGCGTGTTGCGAAGCGAGGAGGCGGGCGCGTTGAAGCGCGTCATCCGATTGCAAGAGCGCCAAGTTCGCGATCTGATGACCGCGCGCGTGTTTGTGGCCTGTATCCGCAGCGACGCAACCTATGAGCAAGTGCTGACCATGGTGAAGTCATCGCGACGAAATCGCTTGATCGTGGTGGAGCCTGATCTTGACCACATCGGTGGCTACTTGGATGTGCGCAATTACTTGTTGGACACGCGCGGCGCCAACACGCCGCTGGGTTCGCACATCCGCAAAATTGGATTTGTGCCGGAATTGGCCACTGTGGGACAACTTCTTGAGTGGTTTGAGCGCGAAGGTGAGCGAAGCGCCGTGGTTGTGGATGAATTTGGTGGCACTGCCGGCGTGGTGAGTTTGCGCGACGCGGTGGGTGAAATTGCCGGCGAGGTGTCAAGCGAATGGACCAACGAACCAAATGCAACGCTGGACGAGCAGGGATGGTGGCGTATGCCGGGAGACAGCGATCTGGCTTTGGTGGCGGAACAATTGCAAGTGCCATTGCCGCAATCCCAATCGGCAACGCTCGGCGGTTATTTCATGGAGCATTTAAACCGCGTGCCGCAATCCAATGATTCGCTTGTGATTGACGCTCTGGAAATGATTGTCCAAAGCATGCAGGGCAATCGAGTGCTTTGGATGAAGGTGCGCCGCGTTGATAAAGATCAAGGAAGGGTTCCACAGTGAATGTGCAGCATGGCCTGACCTATGTGGGTTTGTTGTTGACAGCATTGTTGTTGTCGGCATTGTTCTCTGGAATTGAAACGGGAATCTATTCCCTGAATCGCATTCGTCTGGCCATTGAAGTGGGTCGAGCGCGCAAGGCGGCCACGCGATTGCTTGAGGAAATTCGATTTCCAAATCGAATGTTGGCCACACTTCTGATTGGCAACGCCTGCGCGCATGATTTGGGTTCCATAGCCATAGCAAACCTATTGGATGGCGCGGGCTTCTCGCCGTTGGAGGGCATCGTGCTGAATACGTGCTTGCTTTTGCCCTTGATCTTTATTTTTGGTGAAACGTTGCCAAAGGAATTGTTCCGCGTGCACACGGACCAATGGAGTTACCGCTGCGTTGGATTTCTTCGACTGTTTCGCATTGCATTCACGGCGGTTGGAATAGTGCCGTTGATCACATGGATGGGATCCTTGATCGTGAAGCGCGCAGGCCTTGGCGCCAGCGTGGCTCTTGACGCGCGCCAGCGATTTTTGGAGCTATTTCGTGAAAGTGCCAGCGCAATTGGTGAGCGACAAGTCGCCATGGCGGACCGTGTCATGCAACTCAGTGAAATCACTTTACTGGATGTGATGACGCCTTGGAATGACGCCGTTATTTTGCGCGAGGAATGTTCACTTGTCGATCTGCATGCGATGCTGCGAAATTCAAATCATTCGACCTATCCCTTGGTTGACGCCAATCAACATTGCGTGGGCGTGGTGTCGGCCATGGATATCTTGGTCACGCCAGAAAAGTCGCTTCGTGACTTGGCTCGATCGGCGATCGAACTGGACCAGGGAACTCGTGTGGCGGAAGCATTGCGTGTTTTGCGTGAGCGCGGGGGGACCTTGGTGGTGGTGACCAATGGTGAAATGCAAGCGGGTATTTCCAGTTTGCGCGACATGTTGGAATCGGTCGTGGGGTCGTTTCGAGCCGGTTGAATGGTCACACCCATTGCCAGAGGCACATAAGTTTTTATTTGTATTGATTTTTAGGAAAATTTCCATATTTTTTACATATGAACCGAGGTTGGTCGTATGTTGAAATGTGAATGCATAGGAGAGCGTGAATGCACAATAATCGGTCCGCAATTTCATGGCTGCACATACCGTTGGCGCAAGCATGCGCGGCGTTGGCTTTGACGACATCCGTATTGGCCAGTGGTGTGGATAGCCAAAAAAAGTTGTTGGAGCAGTCCACCATTTCAATTGAACAACTGGTTCAACACGCGCATGATGGCAAGCTCACCCCTGAACAGTTGCGCATACAACGAACGCAGGTTGAACGCACGCTTGAGGTGAATCTTGGCAACTCTGCGATCGCAGTTCGCGCCAAGGAGCAAAAAGTTGTGTATCAAGCGCGGACAGATTTAAATCAACAGGTCATGCGTAGTCAAGAATTTGAATTCTTCGGTCCACACGACAGACCCGAGTGGGGTTGGTATCCAAGCCGCCACATTCAAAGCACTGGTTCCGCCGTGAAGGTGGATAACGCTGGCAAGGCCACATTGACGCCAGCGAAAAAATAAAACACGCGCTTCCGCGTCTCCGCGGACACTTCCGCATGCGAGCCAGCCGCTGGGCTGCGCTGTCGTTCTGTGGGGGCCTGGTATGAAAAGTGAAATGATCCGACATGCTTGCTTGATTGCATGCAAATGATCGCGCACATTACTGGGGGCGCCACGCGGCGGCGCTTCTGATTACAAGCGAAGCAGAAACAGGCAATTTGGTTATACTTCTTCGCCTTGCGCCAGTAGCTCAGCTGGCTAGAGCACGCCCCTGATAAGGGCGAGGTCGATGGTTCGAGTCCATTCTGGCGCATTGATCGCGACCGTCCCATTATGGGGCGGTCGCTGTCGTTTCGTGTCGCCAGAAGTCTGTATAATTTGCAGCCCGCAATCGCGGCAATAAAAGGAATCATTACATGCGACGAGCGAAAATATCGATTATTGGTGCTGGAAATGTTGGAGCCACTTGCGCGCATTGGGCCGCCGCCAAAGAACTTGGCGACATTGTGTTGCTGGATATTCCCGAGCGCGAAGGCGTGGCCAAGGGCAAGGCCTTGGACTTGATGCAATGCGCGCCCATTGAACGCTTTGACAGTTCCGTCATTGGCTCGAGCGATTACAAAGACATCGCCAATAGTGATGTGGTTGTGATCACGGCGGGGTTGCCACGCAAGCCCGGCATGAGCCGTGACGACTTGATAACGACCAATGTGAAGATTGTGCGTAGCGTGTCGGAGCAAGTTGCAAAGAACGCGCCCAACTCGGTGGTGATTGTGGTCAGCAATCCGCTGGACGCCATGGTGTACACCGCCTGGAAGACCACCGGCTTTCCCACGCACCGCATTCTTGGCCAAGCGGGTTGCTTAGATGTTGCACGATTTCGCTGCTTTCTAGCCATGGAACTGGGTTGCAGCGTGGAAGATATTCAGGCATTGTTGCTTGGTGGCCACGGCGACGACATGGTTCCGCTGCCGCGCTTCACCAGCGTGCACGGCATTCCGATTTCAATGTTGTTGTCCGATGAGGTTGTAAACAAGTGCATGCAGCGCGCCAAAGTTGGCGGCGGTGAAATTGTGCAACTCATGGGAACCAGCGCGTATTACGCGCCAGCGAGTGGCACCGTGCAAATGGTGGAGGCCATTATTAAAGACAAGAAGCGAATTCTGCCTTGCGCCGCGTATTGCGAAGATGCCTACGGTGTTGCCAAGGGACACAAGGGCGCGGGCTACTTTGTGGGCGTGCCATGCGTCATTGGAAGCAAAGGCATGGAGAAAATTGTTGAAGTTGACTTGGTGGGCGATGAGCGCAAACTGATGGACGAGAGCATCTCCCATGTGAAAGATTTGGTTGGCGCTGTGCGCAAGATTTTTCCGGACTTGGCCTAGCGCCTCGATTTGGGCGGGTTGGCGGCGGCGGCCCGAAAGCGGGGTAATTGTGCGGGCAATTTCCAAGGAAGTTCCCCATGAAATGCCGATAGGAAGCCTCATGTCCGCCTTGCGTCCACTTTTTCGATTTGATCCTGGTTGGCTCTTCACGGTGGCAGGACTCACCATCATGGTGGTGAGTGCGTTGCTTCCCGCGCAGCAGGATGTGGCCATTTTACAAGAGCAGTTAGCGAAATTAGAGCACGAGGAAATAGTCAATCAGAAAAGAATGGGTGCCTACACGCAATTTCTGGTGGAGTTGAAAGCGCAAGACCCATCGTTACTGACCAGACTTGCCGCAAGCCAGTTGAATTTAATGCCCAAAGGTGAGGAGCCGGTCTTGATGGCGACCAGCATTGAGCACACGGTCAGCGATTGGATTGAAGCCACGGTTCCGCCCGAGGCGTTCGAGCTAAGTTTGGTGCCTGACACATTGCTTACGCGCTTGGCTTCGGGGCAACGAAGATTATGGCTCATGGGTGGCGGCGCGCTGATTGTGTTTATTGGTTTGACAACGGGAATTCCGCTGACGCCTTCGACGCGATTTGTTCCCACCGCGCAAGAGGTGCAATGGTTGGAGCAGGCGCAAAAGGCCTCAACGAACGCGGGCGATGCGCCTTTGGAAATCGCGCTGCAGGCAGACGCGGACCAGCCACCCGATGGACGCATTTCGTCTGATGATGAATTTGAAATGCCTTTGGAAATGCCGACAGATTTCCTGAGCGAAACAGTCGTCGCCGAGCAAACTGGCTTGGCTGAACAAGTCGCGGGAGAAGTCGCGGGTCATTCATCCTCGCAGTTCGCTGCCGAATCAATCATGGAAATACATGACGAAATGGCGGACGGCAAATGGGTCTGGAATGAAGACGCGAATGAGCAGCCTTACATGTTGGTATCGCCAGCGGAAAGCGCCAACTCGATCGCGGGCAATTCTGAATCTACCGCCGGCGGCGAGAGCGAAGAACTGTGGCCACACGCCGCTGATTAAATAATTCTTTTTGCGGAAATTTGGTGGCGATTGTTCAATCGCGGCGGATCTGTCATAGCGTGGGGGCATGCCTCGGACTCCAAAAAATATTCCGCATGATCATTGGAAGTTGGCTATGACTCGTGGAATTGGTCCTATTGAAGGACGCAATTTGCTTGAGGCATTTGGTGGTCCGTCGCAAGTGTTGGCGGCCTCAGTTGCCGATTTATCGCAAGTTCTGCGCCGCCGCGCCGATGAGGTGCGCCGCAACATGGACGCTGTGAATGTGCATCGTGAATTTGAGGAAATGGAGCGCGAATCCGTGTGCGGAATGTTGCCTGGTGATGCGGATTGGCCCGAACTATTAAAGACCGCCACGCCGGAGCCGTTGGCGTTGTGGGTGCGCGGTGCGTTTCAAGAGGCGGATCGTTTTTCGGTGGCGGTTGTGGGCAGCCGCATTTGCACCGCCTATGGAATGGAGCAGGCTGACCGATTCGCTGGCTGGCTTGCGGAACAGGGGTTTACCATTGTTTCTGGCGGGGCCCGTGGAATTGACGCCGCCGCCCATCGCTCGGCCCTTCGTCATCACGGGCGCACGGTGGTGGTGCTCGCGGGCGGGGTTGGCCGCGCGTATCCCCCAGAACACGCGCCGCTATTTAAGTCGGTTGTGGCGGCTGGCGGAGTGTTGTGCAGCGAGTTTCCAACCTATCACCCAAGTGAGGGCGGACTTTTTCCTAGGCGTAATCGCATCATCAGCGCGCTGAGTTTGGGAACGCTTCTCATAGAGGCGCGTCTGAATTCAGGCGCGCTGATCACGGGTCGACTGGCGGCGGAAAGCCATGGGCGCGAGGTCATGGCGGTTCCCGGCAGAATTGATTCACCATCAAGCGAAGGGTGTCACCGTGCGATCCGTGAAGGGTGGGCGGCGTTGGTGACCAATGTCGCGGATGTCTCGCAGCAGTTGAGATCAAGCTCCATGTTGGTGGCGGGCGCAATGGCGGCGCGCACGCATATCGGGGCAGAAGTATTGCATGAAGTGAAGCCGGTCGCGGGAGTGTTGCAAATGACGCCGGCCATGCAGCAAGTTTTGGCGGCGGCTCAAAGTATGCGTTCAATGGACTACGACCAAATTTCCCAAAAGACAAATTTAGGAATCGCGGAAATCATGGCGGCGGTGACTCGCCTAGAACTCAGCGGAATCCGCATACGAAATTAAATTGAAGCGTTGTTGTATGCGCTTACACCATCGAGGCGCCAGCCGCTTGACGCTGGTGTATGTGTCCACGACCGCGCTGGTTAGTTCCAGCCCAACGCGTAGAAGATGGCGGTGAATAAAAGATCCGCCAAGACCACGCTGACAACGGTTTGAACCACGGTGGCGGTGGTCGCTTTGCCCACGCCCGCCGCGCCGCCCGTGACGCGCAGGCCATTTTGGCAAGCGATCAATCCCAAAATGAGTCCAAACACCGCGGCTTTGAGCAGGCCCGTGGTGAAGTCGGACAGTTTTAATTGGTCGATTGTGTTTTGCTTATACAGCTCATATGGAATATCCAAAAGGAACACGCCCGCCACGCCGCCCATGACCACGCTCATGAGATCGGATAAGACCGCCAGCAGAATAAGGCTGACGGTGGTGGCGACCACGCGCGGCACAACGAGAAATCGAATGGGATCAAGCGCCATGGCCTCAAGCGCCTCGATTTCCTCGCCAACCACCATGGTTCCAAGCTCCGCCGCAATGCTGGCTCCAGCAAAACCGGTCAACACAATAGCCGCGATAAGTGGACCGAGTTCACGAAAGACCGCGACCGCGATGAGATTGGCGACTTTGTCGATTTGACCAAATGTGTCGAGACTGGGCGAGGTTTGCAGCGCCAAAATAATTCCAATGCTGCCGGAAACCAACGACACAATTCCAATGCTGCGAACACCGACGCGGTTCATTTGCATGACGGCGGCAGGAAATCCAAATCGAATTTGCCTCAAAAGCAGCGATCGCTGAAGCCAACGAAGAACATTCAATGCAAGCATGGTGAGTCCGCCGACGGCCTCAAAGACACTCAATAGGGTTGAGATCCATCGATCAAGAAGTGCTAATGAGGCGTTCTGAAGTCGAGCCACGTATTAAGCCTTGAGTGCGAGATCGCAACTGTCCACCACGGTGAAGACCGTGGTCAGGCGCGCAATTTCCAGAATGCTGCGCACGCGTGGCGACAAATTGCAAACGATAAATTTAATTTCGCTTTTGCGCGTGGTCTGTAAAGCCTCGATGAGAGTGGCAAGACCGCTGGAATCCATGTACGGAACATCGCACAAATCGATCACTAATCGAGCTGGCTTGCTTTTGAGCGACTCGGTTAACTTGGTCCGCAGCGCTGGAGAACGAGCCATGTCGACATCTCCCTTGGGGCGAAGAAGGACACCATCGGGAAGGGTTTCGGTTTCCACCACAAGTTGGGTTGCGCCTGACATGGACATAATTCTAGTCAAAGTTTCATGAATCTGCTCGACTTCAATCGCGCTTTAGTGCGGTGGGTTGGACAATTTCAAGTCTGGATCTGTGAGCGCCTGGGCGTGGAATTTTTCAACGGTGAGGCGCATGCCGCCCTGGGGGCGTTTGGAAAAACGCACGGTGTCCATCAGCGAATAAATTAAATGCACACCCAGGCCGCCAGGACGAATGTCGTCCAATTCGCGGCCCTTGAGTTTTTCCAACTCCACATGCGGTGCGAGATCATCCATTTGAATGCGCAAACCTTTGGGATTTTCCAGTTCCCATACTGAAATCCAAATATGACTGTCGGGATCATTTTGATAGCCGTGTCGAATTATATTTGTCAGCGCCTCGTCCATGGCTAGGGCAATGTGTCCGCATTGCGACTCATCCATGCCAATACGCATGGCTAGTTCGCACATCATGGCGCGAACTGGCGCCATGAGTTCTGGTCGGCTTAAAATGCGTGCGTGAAGATGGGGGTCGTTCATGAGTGCTTGGTTGGTGTCAATCGTTGTGCGGTTGCAGAGGTGGGCGTGATTTGCGAATGGTATGTCAGCCAAGAATGGGGTGATTGAATGTGCAATATGAATATCCGCTCAAGAGGCGTTTGAAATTAAGAGATTTTTATCTTTACACCAAGCAACCCACTTTTGCGTGGCTGCGGCGCGGCTTTTGGGATTATCGCTCCATCCATATCCAAGCGTTGTGCCGGTCAGTTTTTGGAGCGACTGTTGAGCGGCCCATCGAACCAAGGGGTCCTCGCTTTGCAGTGCGGGCAGGATTTGTGGAACAGTTTGTTCGTTGCCACTGTTGCCAGCTTTGAGCACCGCATCCATGCGCGTATTGGGGTCGGGGCTTTGCAATTGCGTGCCAGAATCAATGGAGTCACATGCGCCCAATAGTGCCACGCTCAGCAGGACCGCCTTGGGCGAGTTGCGTGTGAAGAAATGCAGGCAGGCGGTTGTTTTCAAAGATGGGTTCATTGGCGGGCTGGCAAAGACGCTTTTTCATTCTCAAGACGATTCATAGTGAGAGTTGTACCATGAGTGACCTGTGGAATGAACGGGCATATTGGCGATTGCAATATGGACCTTGAAGCACGGAAATAGAAAGTTCAAAAGTACAAATTAAAGGCGCACGTTGAAATGACACTGCAGGCAAAAGACACCATTCTTGTTCTTGACTTTGGAAGTCAATACTCGCAACTGATCGCGCGGCGCGTGCGGGAAGCGGGGGCGTTTAGTTTGCTGGTTGCACCCAACGAGTCGCTTGAGAATTTGCGCGCGCACAATCCCAAAGGAATCATCCTGAGCGGCGGTCCAGCCAGCGTGACCGACGCCGGCGCGCCAGTGTGCGACCCGCGCTTGTTTGAGCTGGGGGTTCCGGTGCTGGGCATCTGCTACGGAATGCAGTTGGGTTGCCAGTTGCTTGGTAGCCAAGTTGGCAATGCGCCCGCGCGCGAATATGGCCGCGCCAAATTGCATGTGAAGGTTGACACGGGATTATTGCAAGGCATCTCCTCGCCCGCCACGGTGTGGATGAGCCACGGTGATCAAGTGACTGGCTTGTCGCATGATTTTGAAATGCTCGCCAGCACGCCCACGTGTCCGGCCGCCGCAGTCAAACATCGCACGCAGAAATTTTGGGGCGTGCAATTTCATCCCGAGGTCACGCACACTCCATGCGGAGTGGAAATTTTGCGCAACTTCTTGCAGCAGGTATGTGGTTGCACGGGCAGTTGGGCCATGGCGGATTTTTTAGAGGAGGAGGTGGCGCGTGTGCGCCAGCAGGTGGGCAAAGACCGGGTTATTTGCGGGCTTTCTGGTGGCGTGGACAGCGCCGTGGCTGCGGCGTTGATCGCGCGCGCGGTGCCAGGTCAAATGACCTGTATTTTTGTGGACAATGGATTGCTGCGCAAGAATGAGCGCGACTTGGTGGAGAGCGCGTTTCGCCACCACTTTGATGTGCAGTTGAAAGTGGTGGACGCGCGGAAGGAATTTTTGCAGGACTTGACGGGCATTGAAGATCCGCAGGAAAAGCGCCGACGCATTGGACATCGCTTTATAGATGTCTTTCAACGCGCCGCCAAAGAGGTGCGCGGCGGCGTGAAATTTTTGGCGCAGGGCACGCTCTATCCGGATCGAATTGAAAGTGGGCAAAGCCACGCGGGCACGGCCGCCAATATCAAGTTGCACCACAATGTGGGCGGACTTCCCGAGGATTTGGGATTTGAATTGGTGGAGCCGTTGAAGGATTTATTCAAGGACGAGGTTCGCAGCCTGGGTGAGGTGCTGGGCTTGCCGTCGGCACTGGTGTGGCGCCATCCGTTTCCTGGGCCCGGCCTGGCGGTGCGCATTATTGGCGATGTCACCGAGGATCGCTTGGCGCTGTTGCGCGAGTGCGATTTTATTTTGCTGGAGGAAATTCACGCCGCGAATTTGTACCGCACCACCAGCCAGGTTTTTGCGGTATTGTTGCCGGTGCGCAGCGTGGGCGTCATGGGCGATGGCCGAACCTATGACTCCGTGGTGGGCATTCGCGCCGTGGAATCAAGCGATTTCATGACCGCGGACTTTTGCCGCTTGCCGTGGGATGTTTTGGCGCGCGTGTCAAGCCGCATCGTGAACGAAGTGCGCGGCGTGAATCGTGTGGTCTACGACATCAGTACCAAGCCACCAGCCACGATTGAGTGGGAGTAGTCCGTATGTGTTCTATGGTCGTCGAATTGATCGCATATGCCCGACCGAAGTGGAGAAACCCATGTTCGATGTAATTGGTGATGTGCACGGGCATGCGGATGAACTGGAGGACTTACTGCAGTTGTTGGGATACGCCAAAAAATCGGGCGTGTATCGCCACGCTACCCGTAGCGCAATTTTTCTTGGGGATTGGATTGATCGCGGCCCAAAGATTCGCCAAACGCTGGAGATTGTGCGATCCATGGTGGATGCCAATGCGGCGCGCGCCGTGATTGGCAATCATGAATTGAACGCACTGGCGTGGGCAACTTTGCGTGTGGCGCCTCCATTGAGTGATGAATGTGCGCATCGGGTCACAAGCAGTGCAAGTGATCATGTCAATGGCACCTCTACCCGCGTTGGCAAAGACAATGCCGCGCAAAATCATTCAGCGCATACCGAGCATGCATGGTGTCGTTCGCACACGGAAAAAAACAGGCGCATTCAAAGCGCCACGCTGGAGCAACTTTCCGCCACGCAATTGAGCGAGTGGCTGGATTGGTTTCGCTCCATTCCGTGGTGGCTTGACTTGGGTGGGTTGCGCTGCGTGCATGCGTGTTGGGATGCCGCACACATGCAAACGCTTGTGAATGCGTTTGGCAATTCATGGAGCGCCACGGATGAAATCATTCGCGCCACGCATGTTCGGGGCACGCCGGAGGCGATCGCCACAGAATGTATTTTGAAGGGTCCAGAAATTGCGTTGCCCAATGGCTGCACGCTGACTGATGCAGAAGGTGTTGCGCGCAAGGTGATTCGCACGCGGTGGTTTGGGGATGGTCAGGCGCGGACCTACGCCGATTTGTCTTTTCCAAAACGCGATGGCGTTCCAACAGATTTGCTGCCCGCTCGATCGGCCAGTGACATGCAGCACTACGGCTCGGATCAACCGCCCGTATTCATTGGTCATTACTGGATTTCTCCCACGCAGGAGCCGCAACCCTTGGCATCAAATGTCGCATGCGTTGATTATTCAGTGGCGCGCGGCGGGCGCTTAATGGCGTATCGCTGGAGCGGCGAAAAAGTGCTTGTCAAAGAGCATTTTGCGTGGGTTTGCGCCCGCCCCAGCGTGGATCCAAAAATATCGCAACAAGAAAATATCATTCGCTAGGATGAGGCAATGACCCCCGTGACCCCGACCGTGAATGTTGGTGCCCATACGCGCGAGCAGTTGTTGTCACCGCTTGCCAAGAACGAACAAGTGCGTGGCGCGATTGATCTCATTGTGAATCAGTTGCAAATGTCCGCCAATGAAATCACCGGGACCAAGCCAGCCACGCAGGGTGGCGAGCAAACATTGCACGCATGGCTTGAGCGCGCCAAGGCGGTGCGCGCGCGCGGCGGCTATTACCCCTATATCGGCAGCAGCCGCGGCCGTGGTGCGTTGGTGGAATTGATCGATGGCAGCGTGAAATGGGACATGATCAATGGAATTGGCGTGCACATGTTTGGCCGCGGCGACGCCGGCGTGACGCGCGCGTGCCTGGAGGCCGCGCTGGCCGATGTGGTCATGGAAGGCAATTTGCAATTCAATCCCGACAGCGTGGCGTTTGCTGAATTGCTGATCACCGAGGCGTCACGCACCAGTGCGCTGCAACATTGCTTTGTCACCAATTCTGGTTGCATGGCCAACGAGGCCGCGCTCAAAGTGTGCCAACAAAAGCGCCATGGTGCGCCGCGTGTAATCGCCTTCAGCGATTGCTTCATGGGACGGAGCGTTGCTATGAGCCAAATTGGCGACGAGCCCGGATACCGCCAAGGACTCACAAATAATATTTTGGTGGATTACATTCCATTTTATAACCCCGACATGGGCGAGCGCAGCACCGAGATGGCGCTGTGGCATTTGCAGGAGTGCATTCGCCGATATCCCGGCCAGCATTCGTGCTTTGTGTTTGAGCTGGTGCAGGGCGAGGGGGGCTTCAACGTCGCGCCGCGGGAATTTTTTGTGGCACTGATGCAAGCGTGCAAGGCCGCCAACATTCCAGTGTGGGACGATGAGGTTCAAACTTTTGGTCGCACCCAAAGTATGTTCGCCTTTGAGGCGCTGGGTCTTGGTGAATTCATCGATGTGGTGTCGATTGGAAAAATAAGCCAAGCCTGCGCCTGCTTGTATACGGCCGATATGAATCCCAAGCCCGGACTTTTAAGTGGAACTTTCAGCGCCAGCGTCACCTCGCTGCACGCCGGGCTAAGCATTTTGACACGCCTGCGCGATGGCGGCTACTACGGCGACAACGGCAGGATTGCCAAATTACACGCCGCATTTCGCGCAAAGGCTGATGATTTGGTCAAGCGGCGCGGCGAATTCTTTCCCGCGGTGCGCAAGCCGTTTGGCCGTGAAAGCAAATCTGTTGTGGGCGGCGTGGGCGGCATGATGCGCTTGACGCCCTTTGGTGGTGAGAAGGATCGCATCGCCAAACTGTTGCAAAATCTCTTTGAGGATGGCGTGATCGCGTTCATGTGCGGGCATGGTCCTTACCATCTGCGTTTTTTGCCGCCGATTGGGGTGATGACACCCGCAGATTTGAATCCCGTCTTTGAAATTTTGGAAAAGTCCTTGCAGCGGAGTGCCTAAATGTTTTTTATTCGCCAAGCCATACTTGAAGATCTTCCAACGCTGTTGAAGCTGGCCAAGATGGTTCATTTTCTCAATTTGCCGGCTGACCGTGACATCATCGCCACCAAGATCAACCGTAGCCGCCAAAGTTTTTCCGAGCGCCAGGACGATCCGCGGCACAGGCAATTCATGTTTGTTCTGGAGGACAGCGAAACTGGAAATGTGATTGGAACCAGCGCGGCCATTTCGTGCATCAGTTGGAAGGGTTGGCCGCATGTTTTTCTGGAGGTGAAGAAACGCCATTTCTACTCCAACGATTTGCAGCAGGGGCAGAGCCATGTCACGCTGGAGATTGGCACCGATGAAAGCGGCCCCAGCGAAGTGGGAGGTTTAATTCTGGCGCCGGGCTATCGTGGCCACAAGGAAAAGTTGGGTTCGCTGTTGTCGCTGATTCGTTTCCACTTTATTGGGCTCCATAAAAAGTGGTTTGCGCAGCGTATTTTGGCTGAACTCATGGGTCCCGTCACTCCCGATAGCCGCACATTGTTGTGGGAATATTTGGGACGGCGCTTCATCAATTTGTCCTATCAAGAGGCGGATTTATTTTGCCAACACTCAAAGGAGTTCATGACCAATTTGTGGCCGCGTGGCGAAATCTTTGCCAGCATTCTTCCGCCCGACGCGCGCGCGTTGATTGGAAAAGTTGGCGATGAAACTTTGGCGGCCAAGGGCATGCTTGATCGCCAGAACTTCCATGTGACTACGCATGTTGATCCATTTGATGGCGGTCCCTACCTGGAGGCCGACCGCGATGCCATTCCCATGGTGCGCGATACCAAGGAGCATAAGTTGTTGGCGTTTGCCAAGCGCGAGAGTGGGGTGATGGCGTTTGTAAGCCACAGCAGCAAAGAGTATGGATTTCGAGCGGTGCGAACGCTGTGCGCTACGCGCGCGGGCGGCGTGGAAATTTCCAAGGCCGCCGCCGAAATCATTCATGCGCGTGAAGGCGAAAAGGTTGGCGTTTCATGGCACGCGGAGCACCCAAAAGCCAAACTCGTTCAACCAAGCACGCTGAAGAGCGCGGGTAAACGCGGGCTAAAGAAAATCAACAAGACATCTCCCAAATTATCCAGCAAGAGCGCCGGCGAAGCAGCACGCGCGGGGCTTTCCTCAAGCCGCAAAAAATCTCGTGGCAAGTGATATGAACGCTTCCACGCAATGGATTGTGGGCAATCCCTCGGACTATGTGGACGGCCAGTGGCGCGCCATTGCGGGCGATGAAATTCAAAGCAAAAATCCCGCCAATCCGGGGCAAGTGGTGTGGTCGGGCACGCCCGAGTTGACGCATGTGGACGCCGCGGTCACCGCCGCGCGCGCCGCGTTTGCGCATTGGAAGCAACTCGGTCAGCATGAGCGCGCCAACCACTTGCGCGCATTTTCCGCGGCCTGCAAAAAATTTGCAGAGCCCTTGGCGCAAGTCATCACCTTGGAAATGGGAAAGACCATCGCCGAAAGCCGCGGCGAGGTGAAATTGATTTCCGACAAGATCGACATCACTCTGCAAGAAAGCACATTGGCGCGCGTGACCAACTTTGAAGTAGATCCGGGCGGCGGGCGCAAAGGCTTTTGTCGATTTCAACCCTATGGCGTGATGGCAGTTCTTGGTCCATTCAATTTTCCAGCGCATTTGCCCAACGGTCATTGGGTTCCTTCGCTGCTGATGGGCAACACGGTTGTCTTCAAGCCCAGCGAAAAGACTCCGGCGGTGGGTCAGTGGATCGCGGCGATCGCAGAGGTGGCAGGCTTTCCCCGCGGCGTGTTCAACCTGGTGCAAGGCGGCGTTGAAACCGCCAAGCGCTTGACTTGTCACGCCGATATTGATGGAGTGATGTTGACGGGTTCATGGCGCGCTGGTCGTGCCGTGCTGCAAGCCAATCTGGATCGGCCTGGACGTATTGTGGCACTTGAAATGGGAGGCAGCAATCCAGCGATTGTGTGGCAAGACGCCGACATTCGCGCCGCGGTGCTTGAATGCGTGCGTAGCGCGTATGCCACCACGGGTCAGCGCTGCACCTGCACCCGGCGCTTGATTGTGCATCGATCAATCGCGCAGCGGTTTGTGAGCGCCTTCACCAAAGTTGCCAGCACCATGATCATTGCTCCGGGCGACGCCCCGGAACCCAACTTCATGGGTCCACTTGTCGATCAACATGCGGTGAACGCGTTCTTTGATAAACAAACCATCATTCGCGAGGGCGGCGGGCGCGTGTTGCTTGAAGGCGTGCGCATGGATCGTGCTGGGTTCTTTGTCACGCCAAGTTTGATTGAAGTGGCGCGCTTTGAAAAAGCCGGCGACAGCGAAACATTCGCGCCACTTGTGCAAGTGAGTGTTGTGGATGAATTGCAAGACGCCATTGCGCAGGCCAATGCCACGGAGTTTGGTTTGGCGGCGGCGGTGTTCACGCATCAACATTCTGTTTGGCAAGAGTGCTTGCAAGAGTTGCGCGCGGGTTGCGTAAATTGGAATTATGGAACTGCGGGCGCTAGCAGCAAATTGCCATTTGGTGGTTTGGGTCGCAGCGGTAATTTGCGTCCAGCGGGTAGCTTTGCCCTTGATAGCGCCGTCTTTCCAGTGGCTTCCATGGAAGTGTCGTCGCAAGACACGGCGGCTACTTCAGCGGCAACGGGCTTGCTGGCCACCGCCAAATGGTTTCAGTGACCTCAAGTCACTTGTCCGCTTGAAATGAAGATCTCGATTTGGGTTTCAAGGCAAACGCATTGTAAATAAATTGACGCAAATACCTGGGAAGCAGTTGCAATAGGTTGTGCAAATTATCGGTATAGCCAAAGCGTAATAACACACAGCAGACTCCGCCATACATAAGTGAGGAAATCAGGAACTCAATCAAAGCCTTTGTGCGCAAAGAGGTGCTGGGCACATCTATGAGGTCGATGATGCTGCTTGCCAGCCCTGCAGTGGCGATGGCCGCAAGAACCGCGTACAAAGGTGTTGAATATATTTCATAGCGGAAAGTGTCCGGTGAAATCTGAATTTGCTTAGACACCTTTCTGATTTGGTAAAAGGCAATGAGGCTGCTTGTTAATCCCACGCAAATGACCAAAGTCAATGCGTAATACTCCTCTGGAATTGGTTGAATCAATTTGGCGGTCAGAATAATGCTCAGGCCCAGTATGGCGCCCACCAGTTTGCCAATCATTCGGCCGATGAAAAGCTCAAGGGTTATATTCCAGCGCCTTGCACCCATGAGCGGGGCTTCCAGCAGGGTTTGTACGGTTGGAAAAATAAGGAATACGCAGGCGAATTGCACAGGTAAAATGCTTTCATTCCACTTGTCCGCAAAGAATAGATGTGCCAAATTGGGATACACGGCGGCGATACCCATGATGAATAGGGGCACAAAAATAACGCCCGTAAAAAATGTCTGGCGCACGCTGTTGTTTTCCCGTTGCAAATCTCCGCGCACATGGGAAGCATACGGGGCCAATACGGATTGCAGCGTGCCGGAGAGCATTTGGACGGGTTGCACCGCTATTTGATTGGTGAACAAATAGACGCCGAGCGCCCCCACAGGTATAAAGAAACTAAAGAAGAACAGGTCCGATTGGCTGCCAAGAGAAGTGATCAGCGCCATCGCAAAGGGAATTTTGAGCATGGCATATGTTTCAGGCAGCCATTGTGGCGAGGCTTTGAAGTCCGACCACTGCATGCCCGCCACGGTAAGGCTCCACAAAAAAACAACTATGCCCGAGACAAATTGTGACAAAATAAAACTGAGCGCGCCGTAGCCATTGGCCGCGAAGTAATAGGCGCTCCCAAATTTCATGAGCGCGCTTGCCGTGTCCATGGCTGCAATGTGTTTGAACATCAATCGCGAGAGCACTTTGGCGCGTGGATATGTTGTGATATTAAAGCGCACAAATTCTAAAGCGATCCAAAACAGAAGCCATCCAAGACCCTTGGTGGAATCCTGTGGATATAAATACGGTGCCGGCAACACCATGGCCAAAGTGAAGATGGTTCCGAGCAGACCGCAGGCGAATGCGACGCGGACAAGTCCGCCGCCAATTGTGCCAAACTCATCCAACTTCAAGGTTTGAAAAACAACGCCCGTGCCACCACCACGCATGACGGTGGTGAAGGTGGTTATACCCAATGCAATAGCGTACAAGCCGTAATCGTTTGGCGCCAGAAACCACGCCATAACAACTTGTGTGGCCAAGCCACTAAAGCGATTAAATAAACTCGCGAGTGAATTCAGAAATAAGCTGGCTGTTTGTTGCAAGGGCAAGATATTCCATGAAGCCCGGAAATAAAATTATACAGACTTGTTCGAGAGACGAACAGACTTATTGCTCGTAAAGTCTAATTGCGGGACACGGTCTTTTGACGAAAAGTCGCGATCAATGAGGGGGATTAACCTATGTAGACGGAGTCTGTGTGATGGAAATGAGGCGCAGGAATTCCTCGCGCGTGGCAAGATTATTCAGGAATACGCCAGTGAGTTTACTGGTGGTGGTCCAAGCATGCGGCTGATGCACGCCGCGGTAGCACATGCAATAGTGGCGCGCTTGCACGACCACGGCCACGCCGCGCGGGTTGAGATGTTTCTGAATGGCGCCTGCGATTTGCGCGGTCAGTTTTTCTTGCACTTGCAAGCGCTTGGTAAAAATCTCGACAACCTTTGCCAATTTACTTAGACCAACCACGCGGCCATCGGGAATGTAGGCCACATGCGCCTTGCCCACAAAGGGAACCATGTGGTGCTCACAGTGGCTTTGAATTTCAATTCCACTGAGCAACACCATTTGGTCATAGCCTTCGATTTCGGTGAAGGTGCGGCTAAGCGGCTCCGCTGGATCCATTGAATAACCGCAGAAATGTTCGTAATAGGCCTTGATGACGCGCCGTGGAGTGTCAAGCAATCCCTCGCGGTTCGCATCGTCGCCAATGAATCCCAAAATGGAGCGAATGTGCTCCATGGCTTGTTTGGTCTTTGGGTCGTTGAAGTCAGGCTCTTTCATTGCAAACACAGGATAGGCACTCAAGCGGGGTTGGGTGCGGGGGCAAATGAATGTTCGCGGGTAGGATTGGACCATGCAGGAATTGGTTCACACAATGGCGCAAACCAACGCACTGGCCCAGATTCGCCAACGCCAAGGCGAGCATAAGTTGGCGCAAACCGCGGATTTTTGCGGTGTGGGGGAGTCGTGGCAAGCTGCGCTGGCTCGCACCAAAGCGCGGGTCGTGGTGCTTGGAATTGCCAGTGACATTGGCGTGCGCGCCAACTTTGGTAAGCCTGGGTGCGCTGGATTGTGGGCGGCGGCGGGTCTGAAATTTTTATCCATGCAGGATAACTCCGCGTTGCGTGGTGAGTCATTGCTGGTGCTTGGTGACATTGTGGTGGATGATGTCATGCGACAAGCCGCGTCATTGGATGCGGCGCGCGCGTCGGACCTTGCCATGCTGCATCAGTTGGTGCGCGTGGTTGATGACCGCGTGGCGGCGGTTGTAAGGGAAGTTGTCGGTAGCGGTAAATTATTGGTGGCTATTGGTGGAGGCCACGAAAACGCATTTGGAATTCTCAAAGGATTGTCGCAAGCCACTGCGCACTCTGTTTCATGCATCAATATTGATGCTCATGCAGATTTGCGCCTAGACCAGGAGCGCCACAGTGGCAACGCATTTTCCGCGGCGCGGCGTGAAAAATTCCTCCAAAGGTATTGTGTGGTGGGGTTGCAGGAGCCGTTCGTGAACGACGCCATGTTTGAGCAACTGCAACACGAGGAGGGCTTGCACGCGGTTTCACTGGAAAAGATTCGAACACATATGATGAACCCAAAAAGTCTGCTTGAAAAGCATAAGATAGGTTGGTCGCATGCGCGACATATTGCAGCAATGGAAGAAGCGGCGAAGTTTGTAAAAAAGCGTCCCTTAGCTTTGGAGATGGATCTGGACGCAATCACTGGCGTTGCAGCCAGCGCGCCTACCAAGGCTGGCCTTGCGGTTGAAGAGGTGCGTGAAATGTTGTGCTATATCGCCGCGCGCCGCGATGTGAGCACCTTTCATATTTGCGAGGGCATTGCCGATGAGACAGATTCACAGGGCGTTGGGGCATTGACAGCGTTGTTGATGAGCGATGTGATCAAGACGGTCTTGGCGCGCCGCGCGCCCTGAAGCACAGTATGAAGCGTATTGGCATTGATCTTGGTGGAACAAAAATAGAAGCCGCTGTATTGGGGAGTGCGGGGGACATATTGTGGAGTGAGCGCGTGCCCACTCCCAAAGGCGATTATGCGGGCACTTTGCAGGCGATTGCGCAATTGGTTGAGCGGGCCAAGGTGAATAGCGGCGAAGTAGCGGGAGTGGGAGTGGCCACTCCTGGAAGCGAAAATCCGCAAACTGGGTTGCATCGCAACGCCAACAGCACATGCTTAAATGGCATGCCGCTGCGCCAAGATTTGCAGCGCTTGATTGGCATGCGCGTTCGCACCGCCAACGACGCCAATTGTTTCGCGCTGTCCGAGGCGATTGATGGCTCTGCCATCGGTGCCAAGGTTGTGTTTGGCGTGATTCTTGGAACAGGATGCGGTGGTGGAATTGTGGTGGATCAGATTGTGCGCAACGGCGCCAACGGAATTGCGGGCGAGTGGGGTCACACCGCGCTTGCCAATGCAGATGTCGTGGAGCGCGCGCGTAAAAAATGTTGGTGCGGCCGCGCGTGTTGCCTTGAGCAATTTATTTCTGGCAGCGCTGTTGAAATGGACCACACACTTGTGAACAACACGACGCTCATTCCCTTGAAGCGTATTGCCGAGCAAGCGGCGGCCGGTGACGCAGCCTGCGCCGCGACTATTCAGCGCTGGATTCACAGATTGGCGCGCGCCCTTGGCGGCGTCATCAATGTGCTGGACCCCGATGTGATTGTGCTTGGTGGGGGAGCCAGTTTGGTGGACGGCTTGGTGGAGCGGCTGACACCCGCAATTTTGCCCACTATTTTCGCTGATTCTTGGAGCACGCCCATTCGCTTGGCCAAGTTTGGCGACTCCAGCGGCGTGCGCGGCGCTGCGTGGCTTTGCGATACCTTGGCGAGCTAGCAGAAACTGCCCACGGCAATCGCAATCAATTCACCATCAAAGGAAACGATCGCAATGAAATCAAACGGCTCCAACATTGGAATCATTGGGTGCGGATCAATTGGCCATGTGCATGCGCGACACGCTGTGCAAGCGGGTTTGAATGTCGCTGCGGTATGGGACATTCTGCCGCATGCCGCCGCAACATTGGCGGGGGAAGTCCCAAACGCGCAAGTCATGCCCAGCGTGGAGGCGTTGCTGGCGCAGCGCGATATTGCCGGCGTGATTATTGCGGTTCCCAATGCTTTGCACATGCCACTGGCGGTGCAAAGTCTGCAGGCTGGCAAGCATGTGTTGCTTGAAAAGCCAATGGCGCTCAGCGCGGGGCAGTGTGACGAAATTATTTGCGCCAGCGACAAGGCCAATAAGCAAGTGCAAATGGGATTTGTTTGTCGCCAACTTCCCGCCGTGGCTACGGCTAAAAAACTTTTGAACACGGGCGCATTTGGTTCGCTGTATCACATCAAGGCAAGCACCTATCGACGCCGCGGCGTGCCGGGTCTTGGCGGTTGGTTCACCAACAAGGCTCATTCGGGTGGCGGACCATTGATCGACTTGGGCGTGCACATTATTGACGCGTCGCTATGGCTGGCGGGCTTTCCAAAAGTCCTGCGCGCCAGTGGCGCAATTTACGCGAATTTTGGCTGTCAAATGCAAAATTACACGCATGTGTCCATGTGGGCTGGTCCGCCCAAATTCAACGGCGTCTGTGATGTGGAAGACCATGCCACGGCGTTGCTGCGCTGCGAGGGCGGTTTGACGATTGAGGTGAACACCACATGGGCCATGAATGTGCAAGATGGCATCATGCCTGATGGATTGATCTTGATGGGACAGAAAGCTGGCTGCCACATTGGACTGCAAGCAAAGTCACTCACGCTTGCCACTGAAAGTCATGCCATGCCCGCGGACTTGGAGCCGCACTTCTGCGCCGAGGATCCATTGAAGCAAGCGTGGAACGCGCAAGCCGCGGCATTCGCCTCACTGTTGCAACAAGGCACAATGCCAATCGCCACCGCGCGCGAGGGCAGACAAGTGCAGTCGGTGATCGACGCTATTTACGCATCAGCGAAGTTGGGTCACGAAGTTGATGTGCACGCGTGAATTTATTGTGAAGCGTTCGCGTTTGACTTGTACTTCTGGAGCGTGTCCTTGATCTCGCCAAGCATGTCTGCGTCCATGTCGCCATCCTTCATGCCAACATCAACTGCTTGCTGTTGGGTGGTCAAGGCCTTGGCCTTATCGCCGCGATCCCAATACACGCGTGCAAGCGTGTCCAGAATGGCGGGATCGGTGGATTTTGAAAGGGCAGCAGCCTTCTGCGCGGCGGCTAGGGAAAAGTCCAAATCACGCGACTTTTCAGGCATTTCCGTGGCGCTCACCCACGCCAGTTGGTTGAATTCCATGGCGCCAAGATCCATCGACAAGAGTTGTTTGCCAACAGCGATCGCCTCTTGCGGTTGCTTGGCGGGACCAGCGCAAACATTGAACTTGGTCATCAACATTTGAATGTTCTTGGGATCGCTCATTATCACTTCATTTAATTTGGCAAGCAAGGCGGAGTAGTCGCCGCTCTTTTGTGAGGAGCGCATGAGTTTGGAGAGTTGGATGCTCGCCTCTTTTCTTTGTGCCTGCGCTGCGGCCTCTGCTTTGGCTTTTGACAAGTCCCATGTGCCCGCTGCGACCGCGGCCAGTGGCTTGTCCATTTCCATTGGGTGTCCAATCCACTGGATCAAGCCGTCCTTGCCAACAATAAAGGCGCACGGAATTCCATTTTGGTCGGCGGCGTCCATCCAGGATTTGCCCATCTCACGGTTGCTGTCATACGCCACGCGGTAGCCTATGACCTCACCCTTACCGGTGACGAAAGTTTTTAACTTATCAAGTTGCTTGTCTTTTTCGCCCCTCTCGCTCGAAGCCACGCTGATAAATTGCACGGAGGGAAATTCCTTTTGCAAGGAAGTGAGATGTGGCATGCCCTGAATGCAAGGTCCACACCATGTCGCCCAAAATTCAACAACATATGAGGTGCCCGGTTGTAATTCTTTCACAGGTTCGCCCTTCACCCAGGCATCCACCACAAGGGGTGGAGCCTTGGAGCCAACGGTAAGTGTTGCGGAAGCGGCAAGAACAAGGGTGATAAGAGTGGTGAGCATTCGTGTCTCCTTGGACGCCATGCTATCCAGGAAATTGTCTGACACATGGGCAAATAGGTCTTTGTGCTTGACCAAGCAAACGCGGCGCCGATTTCATAAGGGCAACTGCCACACAACGCACTACGGCGCAAGCATTATGCTTGCAATATGACTTGCCACATGCTTGATGGAAGATTGCTGGGTCAACAAGTTCGCGCCGATGTGAAGGCGCGCGTGTCGGCCTCGCAATCCGTGGCGCGCCTAGACGCAATTTTAGTTGGCGCCGATGAAGCCGCCGAGGTGTACGCGCATAGTCAAGCCAAGACATGTCAAGAGGCGGGTATTCACTATGTGTTGCATCGCCTTTCGGCGGCAAGCACATTTGACGACATTGCTGGCCGCGTGTTGCTGTTGAACAATGAGAATCAAGTACGCGCCATTATGTTGCACTTGCCGCTACCTGTGGGAGTGGATGTGGAGCGCGTTCAAAGTTTGATCGCGCCGGAAAAGGATGTGGAGGGTGTGAACCCCGCCAATATTGGAAATGTGGTGTATGGCCGCCGGAGTTTGGTGCCGTGCACGGCGCGCGCGGTGCTTGAGCTGATTGAAAGCACCAAAATAAATTTGCAAGGCGCCCGCGCCGTGGTGGTGGGCGCCAGCAATATTGTGGGCAAGCCCGTCGCCGTACTGTTGATGCGCTCCAATGCAACGGTCATCAGCTCCAATAAATTCAGCTTGGAGCTTTCGCAACTCACCCGCAGCGCCGATGTGGTTGTGGCTGCGGCGGGCGTGGCTGGATTAGTCAAGGGTGACTGGATCAAGCCAGGCGCCGTGGTGATTGATGTGGGCATTCACCGCTTGACTTCGCCCCAAGGAAAAACCACGACCATGGGTGATGTGGATTTTGAAAGCGTGAGCAAAGTGGCTGGATTTCTCACGCCTGTCCCTGGTGGCGTTGGGCCAATGACTGTGGCCATGTTGTTGCGCAACGTCGCTGACGCGTGTCTTAAAACATAAGCGGCCTTGCGCCAAGGCTGCGCGGTCATTGGCACGGTTGGCGTAGCCAACATAAATGGTGTTGAAATGAAATGGATGTTGGCTTATTGGCTCAACATGGCGGCCGCTTGCTCGTAGCGCTCGATTGTTTTGGCGATGACATCCGGTGGCAACTCGGGTCCAGGCGGGCAACGATTCCACAGTCCAGCGGCCTCTTGGGCAAGCAGCCAGTTGCGCACAAATTGCTTGTCCAAACTTTGGGGCTCTTTGCCTGTGCCAACGGTGGCGGCGATCCAGTAGCGGCTGGAATCCGGCGTTAGCACCTCGTCGGCTAGGACAAGTTCATTTGTGGCGTTGCCTTGGCCATCAAGCGCGAAACCAAATTCAAATTTGGTGTCAGCCAATATCAAGCCGCGTTGCGCGCACAATTCGCTGGCCTCCTTGTAGATCGCGACGCTGGTTTCGCGCAGACGTTGCATAACTCCTTCGCCAACGGCCGCGCAGGCTTGCTGAAAAGAAATATTTTCGTCATGACCTGTTTGCGCCTTGCTGGAGGGCGTAAAGATTGGCGCGGGAAGCCTATCCCATTGCTTCAGTCCCGCGGGCAAGGCCACGCCGCACACGCCACCATTTTTTTTGTATTCCGCATAGCCGCTACCCGTGAGCCACCCACGCACCACGCATTCGATGGGAACAATGTTCACGCGCCGGCAAATCATGCAGCGGCCCCGCAACATGGCGCGGTCACTGGCGGAGATTCCTGGAACAAGTTCGGGGTCGGTTGCAATCAAATGGTCGGAAATTATTTTCCATTGGCGTATTCGTTCAAACCAGCGCAATGAAATCTGGGTGAGCAATTGACCCTTGCGCGCGATGGCGCTTGGCAGCACCACATCAAATGCGCTGATGCGGTCGGTTGCCACCACCAAAATTCTTGGGCACTCACCGGCGGGCGCGGGAAGGTCATAGACATCGCGCACTTTTCCAGCGCGTTTGCCGCCGAGCGCCAAATTGGTGGCCATGACCATTTCCGTGCGGCCGCCATGGTCAACGGATCCAGCGGCCATGTTCGGAGCATGCGCATTCTCTTGCATTGCCCAATGCTAACTGCGCCCGTCAATGAGATGCTTGTCTTACGCAGACCACGCCTAAAAAACTCTCTTCTGAGTGAAATCCACTTGTTTCTGGTTACACTTTAATTGCACATGCTGCATTTCAAAATCCATCACAAAGTTCAAAACGTGCATGATGGGCGGTTGCCTGGGGCGCACTTATTAGGTCGTGACGATTTGCCGGTTGCGGGGGAAGTGCGTCGCGACCATGAAAGTGTGAGGTGTGAGCCAGTGGAATTGTCCGCCACCGCGTTGTGCTTGGAGATTGAAGCGGGGGCGATGGGGCGACTGATGTTGCAAACATGTTTGCTCAAGCAGCGAGCTGAGCCGTACCACTTAATTTTGGAATTGGCTCGGCATCAAATTAAATTGTACATCGCCAAAAGTGAGGAGTGGCAACTTTTTGATCCCGCTATTGCCAGGGAAAGTTTAAAGCGATGGGAGCACGCGCGCACACTCTTTGTGCGCGCGATGAACGAACCCGATATGGCCATGTCCGAAAAGTTCGCCATGGATGCCTTGGTTGTGGCCCTGGACGCTAACGAGCAACTCGCGATTTTGCATGCGGACTTGCATGTGAAGTACAGGTTTGGACGCAAGGGTTCAACCAGCACGGTGTTTGGCGTGCGTGTGGATCCGCGCAGTGACTTGCAATTATGCGGCGAGAGCGCCAATTTTTTGGATGTGTTGGTTGTGCCAACCGTGTGGAGATTAATAGAGCCTATCAAAGGGAAGTTTCACTTCGACGAGGTTGATCGTTGGATGGCATTCGCGGTGAAATCCAAGAAAACAATCGTGGCTGGGCCGTTGCTTCGATTTGATCCAGGCTCATTGCCGCCTTGGATGGAGGCGTACAAGAAGGATTTTTCCATATGCGTGGACCGCTCCTATGTGTTCATGGAGAAAGTTGTGAATCGCTATAAAGACTTTGTCACCATGTGGAATCTTGCAAGCGGATTGCACGCCAATCAGCATTTTCAATTCACCGATGAGCAAATGATGGACCTCACTCGCCGCGCCAGTTTGCTGGTCAAGCAAAGTCGCCCAAGCGCGCGCACGCTGATTGAATTGACCGAACCATTTTGTGACTATGTCTCAATTCGGACGGGCGCGCTCACGCCTTGGCAATATCTTGAGCGACTGTCGCAAGACGGTTTGCACTTTGATGCCGTTGGAATTCAGATGTGCTTTAGCGGCCTGAACAATGGCGCCATGATGCGTGATTTAATGCAAATTTCATCGGCGCTTGATCGCTTTTTGGCATTCGATTGCAAGGTCATGGTCAGCGCGTTTGGCGTTCCAAGCGCCCCGATGAATCCCAAGGCTGGTTGGTGGCGCGAGCCATGGAGCGAGAAAGCCCAGGCGCAGTGGGCCAGTCGATTTGTCACCATTGCCTTGTCCAAACTTTTTGTGGAGACCGTTGTGTGGCAGCGGTTGATCGATCATGGAGATGATTCCACGGGATTGCTGTTTGAAAATGGAAAGCCAAAAAATGTTTTCGCAAAACTGCTGGCCATCCGTAAAATTTTGCGCAAGCCTTTAAACCTGCCTGTCGCAAGCAAGACTCCCGTGAATGAAGATACAAAAGAGGAGTCGCGCGCTGGTGCGCCGGCGGTCGAATGAACAACGCACGCGCCCCAGCCCAGGGACTTGGGTTGTTGTCATTGTGCGCGGTTGTGGCGCTTTGCGTTTTGCGCATGAGCGAAACCCAAATGCGCACGCCCATGCAGGGATATCGCTACAGCACCTTGCCCGTTTGGCGAGTTGACCTTGACCACGCAGGCGTGGACGAACTTGCCGCATTGCCGGGCGTGGGACCCTCTTTGGCCGCGGCCATTGTGGCTGATCGCCAAGCCAATGGCCCTTTCAAAACATTGGCGGAATTCGATCGAGTACGCGGGGTGGGGCCGTCCATTTTGGAACAAATCAAGCCATTTGTTTTGCAAGCGCCCTCCGTGGGCTACTGTATGCCTTGAACCCAATCGCGTGAGATTGATTCAAGGCATGAATTGGCGCGAACATATATCCACCTCTCCAGCGCTCGCCGCGCTTGCGCAGAAGGTGCGTACCGGGGGCGCAACCAATGTGCGGGGCGCGACTGGATCGAGCACTTCCATTATCACCGCCGCCTTGCGCGCGACCTTGAATGGCGTTGCGGTCTTGGCCACGGCGCATTTGGATGAAGCCGACGAGGTGATCGCGGAGTGGCAAGACCTTGGATGCAAGGCCTTGCGATTTCCGGCGCTTGAATCCTCCGCGGGAGAAAGCATGCTGGCCGCCGATGCGTTGCTTGAGCGAATCAAGGTTGCGGACGCGCTCGAGGCGGGCCAGGTTGATTTGATTATCGCCCCAATTGCGGCGTTGATGCAGCGAATTCCAAACGCGCAGAAACGAAAATTGTTGTACCGCACTTTGCGCGTGGGCGCGCGCGTGGCGCCTGCGGAATTGGCGACCTGGTTGACCGCGCGCGGCTATCAACGCATGGAAGCGGTCGAAAATCCAGGGGAGTTCTCGGTGCGTGGCGGCGTATTCGACATCTATCCAGCCTGCGCCAGCGTGGCGGTGCGTTTGGATTTTTTTGGCGATGACATTGAGCAGATGCATGAAATGGATGCGGCGACCCAGGCCAACGATCGGCGAATTGAAAGCGTGGATGTGCTTTCATGCGATGAAAAACAATTGGCCACGGACAACCACGACATGGAGTTGGCGCAGATATTGCCGCCCGAGGCGCTCTTTGTGTTCGCTGAATTGGGCGAAGTCATGGAGCAGGCGCGTGGATATTGGGAGCGCATTGATGATTCCAAGGGCGTGATCGCCCCCAACGACACGGTGAAAGGATTCATGGACCGCGCTGGGGCCACGCTGGCATTCAATCAATTTTCAAGCACCAAAGAACCAGCCTCGTTGGAGGTGCCCGTGCGCTCGCTGAATTTAACCGAACACGACACCGCGAAAGCATTTCAAGCGCTTGTTGAATTCTCCCAGGATGCGCAGGTGATTGTATTTTGCTCCACCGACGGCGACCTTTCGCGCACCAAAGAATTGGTGCAGCGCCACGCGCCAAACGCGGGCGTGCAAGTGGTCCGTCAGCATTTGCATCGGGGATTTCGCTGGGAGCAAGATGGCCGCAAGCCGCTCATGCTTATTCCAGAGCATGAGTTGCTTGGTCGATTTGGCGTGCGTCGCCGCGGAGGTTCGGCCGCCACCGCCGCTGGTCCGCGCGCGCGCGACGCGTTCTTGCATTTCGAGAAGGGCGATTATGTCACCCACCGCGATCATGGCGTGGCGCAATATGTTGGACTGGTGACGCGCGCGGCGCTTGATCGAAGTGGCGCGAGTAGCGAGGACGCAAGTGACCGTGGTCAGGGCGCCAATACCTTGCTGCAAAATGCGGCGCATCCGGAGATGGAATATCTCACGCTGCAATTTGAGGGCGGCACAAAGTTGCATGTTCCAGCGCTGCGCGTGGACTTGGTCCAGAAATATGTTGGAGCAGGCGCGTCCAAGCCAACGCTGAGCCAGGTGGGCGCAAAACGCTGGAAAGCGCAGAAAGAACGCGTTTCTGAGGCGGTACGCGACCTGGCGAGCGAAATGTTGCGCGTGCAAGCGGTGCGCGCCGCCACGCATGGCGTTGCGTTTCCAGCGGACACCGCGTGGCAACATGAATTTGAAAGCGCCTTTCCGTGGGAGGAGACCGCAGATCAATTGACGGCCATCGCGGCTACCAAGCGCGACATGGAAACATCCAAGCCCATGGATCGATTGATCTGCGGCGATGTTGGTTTTGGGAAAACCGAGGTGGCCATTCGCGCCGCCTTCAAGTGCGTGGAGTCCGGACGGCAAGTCGCGGTGTTGGTTCCCACCACGCTATTGGCGGAGCAACATGAGCGGACATTCCGTGATCGATTTCGCGCCTACCCATTTCGAATTGAAAGTTTGAGCCGCTTTAAAAGCGACGAGCAGCAAAAGAGAATCTTGCAGGATCTGCAAGCGGGGCGCATCGACTTGGTGATTGGCACGCATCGCTTGTTGTCCAAGGACATCCACTTTGCAAATCTTGGATTGGTGGTGGTGGATGAGGAGCAACGATTTGGCGTGGAGCACAAGCAGCGCTTGCTTTCATTTCGCGCCACGGCCGATGTGTTGACGCTCAGCGCCACGCCCATTCCGCGCACTTTGCACATGTCGCTATTGGGCTTGCGCGACATTTCGAGTTTGACAACGCCACCGGCGGATCGGCGCGCCATTGTCACGGAAGTGCTGGCCATGTCGTCCTCGCGTTTGCAGCAGGCCATTCATCGCGAACTGGCGCGCGATGGTCAGATTTATTATGTACACAATCGCATTCATGGTCTGGAGCGAGCCGCCGAGCGCATCAAGGCGCTTGTGCCGCAGGCGCGCATTGAAATTGGCCATGGTCAAATGCCCACCGAGCAACTCGAACAAGTCATGTTGCGTTTCATGCGCCATGAATGCGATGTGTTGGTGAGCACATCGATCATTGAAAGTGGAATTGACAATCCGCGCGCCAACACCATGTTCATTGATCTGGCCGATTTGCATGGCTTGTCGGACTTGCATCAATTGCGCGGCCGTGTGGGCCGTTCAAACCACCGCGCCTATTGCTATTTATTTCTGCCAGAGGGAAGGCCGCTGACGGATGACGCGCGTCGTCGCTTGCGCGCCATAGAGGACTACAGCATGCTGGGCGCGGGATTTCGAATTGCCATGCGCGACTTGGAGATTCGAGGCGCCGGCAATTTATTGGGGGCGCAGCAAAGCGGACACATTGCGGCGGTGGGCTATGAAATGTATTGCCAACTGTTGGAGGATGCGGTGGATGGCTTGACGGCGCGCAAGAAAATTCGATCCGCCGACAATGTGCTAGATATTGGATTGGCGGGCGCCATTCCCCGCGGATTCATCGCCAGTGAGCGCAGGAGGTTGGAGGCCTATAGGCGCTTGTCCAGCGCGGACACCATTGATGTGTTGCGCCGCGCCATAGGCGATATTGAAAATGCGTATGGCAAACTTCCCGCGACCATGCAGATGTTGGTGGATTTGGCGCAATTACGCGTACTTTTGGCGGCTTCGGGCGCGCGCTCTTTGGTGCGGCGCGACTTGGATTACATTTTCCGCGCCACGCATCCACTTCTGCTGCAACGCGCATTCGCCAAGACGCAAGTCACAGTTCGCGTGGTTGGCAAGGTTGATGCCGACGGTTTGATTGATATTTATGTGCGACCCGGTCAATCCTTAAGCGATCCACAACGCATGCTGAAATTGCTGCTGACACAATTGGAAAGGTCGCTGCCAGCGGTGCCGACCAGTTCCCCATAACGCTTGGTGCGGTTCGGTGCGCGTCAATGATGGGCTTAGCGGCGTTCCACGTAGTGGATTTGCAGAAAGCGCGCGACATAATCAAGAATACTTGAAGCCTCTGGAATTTCTGGATTGCCCGTAATTCCCATGGGTTCAAAGCGCATGCCGCGGAATCGATCGACCGCGTCGTGCGTACTCAGGCCATGTTGCAGCGCCAAACTAAATGCGCGACAAAAACCTTGAATGAGTCCAGAAAGCGTGGAGCCTTCCTTGCTCATCTTGATAAAAATTTCGCCGGGGCGCCCATCTTGAAAAAGACCAACCGTGAGGTAGCCCTCATGTCCCGCGATGCAGAACTTGTGGGTTTGACTGCGACGGGTTTCAGGAAGAATTTCGCGGCGGGATGATAGAAGCGTCATAGATTGATCCTCGAAAGAAATATCCATCGGTTCAATCACCTCTTCAACTAAACTTTCTATTTCGGACATTTTGCTGGACCTCACGAGGAGATTTCAGCGTAACTTTAACTAGGTTTTTTTGCGACCACATTGTGCGCGCAAACCGAATTATTTCAAATTTGTCATAGAGCGAAGCCGCGGGGCAGGGACGCGATCCCTGGGGTAAAAAGTGGCGCGGCGAATGGTGGGTGTGCGAAAGTTTCTAACCAATGCACGCTGTTGAAGCAGACTTTGCGTGTGGGTGGGACCGGGTGGACGCAGGGCGATAGAACAGGTTGCCCCCCAAAGCGACTCGACACAGTTCATGCAGCGGAGAGTGTCTTAGTCCTTGTCTTTCTTGGACTTCTTGCCTTTGTCGGACTTTCCAGGCTTCTCAGTTTTGTCAGCTTTGTCAGCCTTCTCGCCCTTGGGGGCGGCTTCCTGATCCGACTTATCGGATGACTTCTTGCCCTTCTTGTCTTTCTTGCCCTTCTTGCCAATGCCTTGTGAATCGTCGCCTTCTTCGGATTCTTCTTGGGCTACGAAGGTGTCGGTGTCTTGAGCTTCATCCTCATTATCGGCGGCGCGCTCGGCGTCAACGGTTTGTTGGAAGAGCTCAAGTGTGCGATCTGGAAGAACTTCTACATTGATTTCCGTGCGCAGTTCGCGGTCAAACACGATGGCGCAGGTGTAGGAACCAATTCGACGAACCGTGTTCGCCAAACGCACGGCTTGCATTTCCACAGGGAAACCATCCAAGTGCAATTGGTCAAAGATGTCGCGGTGGGTGACCGCACCATACAGGGCCCCTTGATCGTTCACGCTGCGAATAAGTTTAATGGTGACATCGCTCAGGCGCTCAATCAACTTGGCGCGGCCCTCTTGACGCTTCTGCATGGCGGCCGCGGCGACTGCGCGGGCTTCCTTGAGCGACTCAATTTTTTCTGCGGTTGGATATTCAGCAAGGCCGTGTGGCAGCAAATAATTGCGCGCATGTCCAGGCTTGACCTTGACTACATCGCCAACCAGACCCAGATTTTCAACGGAGATATTTAGAAGCAACTCAACATTTCGCTTTGCCATGACGCTGTCCTTCCCCTTTGGGGAGTGAGGGTGGCCGCGACACCCAACTTGTGCCAACTTCCACGCGGAAGCTTGGCTGCGGCGAGCCCCTGAGTATGCCAAAAAACCCCTTGATTTACAAGGGGGTCAACAGTTGAACTCTTGTTTTTGAAAGCGCCGCCTGTGCAGTGCCAATGGGCTACATCGCTGCGAATTCATGGCGAACACCATAGTTAGTCGCATTGATAAGCCCATGCATAAATCCCATGCATCAACCCAGGAGCAATCAAGTTCCCACGCATTGAACCCACAGGCGCGGTGTTGGCCCCATTGAAAAAACAGAGCGCCCTAGCGCCCCCCCCAATTGAGGTTGCCCTTGCACATCATCGCCAACATGCCAAGCATGCACGCTCTTTGTGTAAGCCATGAGCGAAAGTGGGGTCAGCACTTGCATACGGTTTCGGCAACGAGGTCATGCAAAAACGGCACGTCGAGAGCGATGATGGACAGCGGCGAGATGAAGTGCAGAAAAACTTAGAATGGAATGTCGGTGTCTGGAACTGTGCTATGGCTTTCGCTTGGCGAGTGATTTGCGCCCTTGCTGTAACCGCCGCCACCATTGCCGCCACCATTGCCGCCACCAGCGCCAGCCGGCGCGCCAATGAATTGGAAATTTTCTACGACCACGCGAAGTTTGGACTGCTTCTTGCCTTCCTTGTCTTCCCATTGGTCAAGCTTGAGTCGGCCTTCAATGAAGACTGGGCGACCCTTGGAAAGATATTGTTTCATGACCTCTGCGGTGCGACCCCAAACTTCGCAATCCACAAAAGTAGTTTCTTCGCGCTCCTCGCCTGAAGCCGACTTGAACTTGCGGTTCATGGCAATTGCGAAATTTCCCACGGTCTGATTGCCTTGCGGCAAGACCTTGAGCTCGATATCGCGAGTGAGATTGCCCATCAACATTACTTTATTGAAATTTGCCATGTCATTACGCCTCCTTGTTGCGTGCGATCATTCTATAACGGCGCCATTGCAACATTTGCATTTGTGGCGGAAGTTCTTGAAAAATAAATCGAGCCACCCAAAATGGGTGGCCCGAATGTGCACAAGGAACCGGGTCAACCAAGCGCCATCGCCGAGTCGTCCATGGGCTTAGTCGTCGCGATTCATATCGCGATCCATATCGCGGTCGGTTGGACCACCCTCATCGGCGGGCATGGCTCGCAAACGGCTTTCATCCATGGTTTTTTGCATGGATTCAGCGTTCATGAGTTGCTCCTCAGTCAAATGATCCGCGCGAATAACCATGCTTCGCAGCAACTTTTCGTTCAGGTTGCAATCGCGCTCAATGGCGGCCAGACGGTCGCTGACGGTGCGAAAAAACGCCAAGATGTACAAACCGCGCTTGTTGCCCGCGATGTCGTAGGCCAATTTGCGCTCGTCCCACTTTGCGATGGAAAGAATTTCCGCGCCGTTGCGGTTCAAGATTTCCTTGACCAGATCGGTGGAGCCTTGCAAATCGGAACTGGCGGATTGTGGAAAGAGAAACATGCCCTCGTAGGGTCGGGTTCGTTCGGCTGTCAGTGTTGCGTCCATATCAGTGTCCTTTCGAAGATGTGTGGTGAATGTGAATCCAAAATTTGATTCCGCTTCAGAACGTACTTCAGCGGAGTGATGTCAAGTCTCACCCGCGGTCGCTCCAGCGCCGCGGCGGTTAAAAGTGTTCATGGCGTGCTCAAGCCCGCGCTCAGCCCAACATGCCGCGGCCTGCGCCGCTTCGTCAAGTCCCGCCTCCATGCGGGTCTTTTGTTCCGTGGTGAAATGTCCAAGCACGTAATTCTCGGTTGAAATTTTTCCAGGCGCATCAATGCCAACTCGCAAGCGCGACCAATGATCGCTGCCAAGTCGGCGCGTGATGTCGGCCAATCCATTGTGTCCACCATCGCCGCCTTGGCCACGCAAGCGGATCACTCCGCAAGGCAGCGCAAAGTCGTCGGCGATCACCAGCACATCTTTTGTGGCGTCAAGTTTGTGGAAGCGAATGGCCTCCAACGCGCTCACGCCGCTGAGATTCATGAAGGTGGTTGGTTTCAGCAGAAGCACACGTTCGCTTCCAATCTGGGCCTCAAGCAGCAATCCGGTGAAACGCGATTTCGCGGGCGATGCCGGCGGATTCGTGAACCTTCTTGCCAATCGATCAAGCACATCGAAGCCCGCGTTGTGGCGGGTGGCGGTGTACTCGGCTCCAGGATTTCCAAGACCAACAATAAGACGCATGGAATTTCAACAGGCTTACGCCTTCTTGTCCTCCTTGGCTGGCGCGCCTTCGGCGCCTTCCTTGTCCTTCTTGGCGGTCAGCACTTCTGGTTCGGCGACCGCGGTTGGCGCGGCGGCTTCAGCGCTTAATTCTTCCTGCACAATGATCACGCGCGCGTAGGCGGAATGTGAATCGGTGACCGCGGTGATACCGGCTGGAAGTTTGTACTCGCCAACGGTCAGCAAGTCGCCCTTCATGTTGGTCAGGTCGATGCGAATTTCCTCTGGAATATCGCGCACCTTGCAACTCACTTCAAGCTCCGTGACATCGTGGGTTAACACGGCGCCGGGACGCTTGGCGGATTCAGGATGGCCAAAGTAATCCAGCCGTACTTTGACCGTGACGACTTCGTCCAAGTTCACGCGCGCAAGATCCATGTGAATAACATTGTCGCCCAGCCAGCCAAATTGCAGATCCTTGACTAGGCATGTTTCGGTGGTGCCGCCTTCCAGAGCGATGTTCAACACGTGGGCGCCTTGTTGCAGCGATTGCAATGTTTGCTTGGCGTCCAGTTGCAACGCCATGGGTTGGCTGCCGTGGCCATACAAAATGGCGGGCATTTTGCCGCTGGCGCGCAGTCTTTTGGTGTAGCGGGTGCCCAGCTTTTCACGAGGTTGGGCTTGCAGTGTCGGGGTGGTCTTAGACATGGTTGAAATCTCCTATTGAAGAACGAAAAAGTTATGAATGAAAGTTGAAAGTTGTCAATGAAATCTAAAATTTTAGCGTGCTGGTCCGAATGATTTTCCAAATAGCGCGCTGACGCTTTGGTTGTGGTGAATGCGGTGAATGGCTTCGCCCAACATGCTGCCCACGGTGAGCACGCGCAATTTGTGGCGGATGGCGTTTAAGCGATTGTCGATTGGAATGGTGTCGGTCACGGTGATGCTGGTGATTTCAGGCCCGGCCAAGCGCTCCATGGCTTGTCCCACCATGACGGCATGCGTGCACGCAATGTGAACGCTGGTTGCTCCGCGCTCGCGCGCAATCTTGGCGGCCTCCACCACGGTGCCTGCGGTGGTGATCATGTCGTCAAACATAATCACCGAGCGGCCCTTCACATCGCCAATCACATTTTTTACTTTGACTTCACTGCCGCTCTGGCGGCGCTTCTCGATAATCGCAAGGTCAATTCCCAAATGCTCCGCAAACATATTGGCGGTCTTGGCGTTGCCAACATCGGGGCTCAGCACAATTGGATTCACGAAGCCTGGCAACGCCTTGCGGAAGTGATCCAGCAGCACTGGACTGGCCGTGAGGTGGTCCACAGGCAGATCAAAAAACCCTTGAATTTGTGCGGCGTGCAAGTCAATGCACATCACGCGGTGCGCGCCCGCGGTGGTGATTAAATTGGCTACCAACTTGGCGGTAATGGGTACGCGGCCCTCGTCCTTGCGGTCCTGGCGGGCGTAGCCAAAGTAGGGAATGACCGCGGTAATGCGGTTGGCGCTGGCGCGGCGCAGGCAATCAATATAGATCAGCAGTTCCATGAGGCTGGCGTTCACAGGACTGCATGTGGACAGCACCACAAAGCAATCGCGGCCGCGCACGTCCTCATCCAACTTGACCAGCAATTCGCCATCTGGAAAAACTTTGGTCTCGCCGGCGCCAAGTTGCAATTCCAAATACTTGACAATGCCATTGGCCAAATGCAGGCCAGTGGTTCCAGCAAATACCTTCAATGTATTTTTATCTTTGACGCTCATGATGTGGATTCCAATGGAATGCGATTGCGTGCGCGCAGAATTCCGTCCACTTGCGCGAGTTGTTGCGGGGTGTTGATGCTGAGGACTTCCTCCTCTGGCACCGCGTTCATGACGGCGATATGCAAACCGCGCTTGAGCAGCAGTTCAAAGACATCGGTGATGTAGTACTCGCCGTTGGCGTTCTTGTTGGTGACCAATTTCAGGGCCTCAAACAACGCCTTGGTATTGAAGAGGTAGTAGCTGGGATTGATCTCCTTCAACGCCAGTTGCGCGGGCGTGGCGTCCTTCTGCTCCACAATGCGCAGAAACTTTCCGGCGCCGTCGCGCTCAATGCGGCCGTAGCCACTGGCGTCCTTGACAATGCTGGTGGCCAGGCTGGCGGCGGCGTGTTCACTGTCATGCTTTTGCCATAATTTTCGCAGGGTTTGCGCTTGAATCAGCGGGCCGTCTCCGCACAACACGAAGACATTTTCCCCCAGCAAGCCTTTTTCATGCAGCGCGCGCGCTTGATCAACGGCGTGGCCAGTTCCCTGTTGCGGCGATTGCATGACGCAGTGGCAGGCGGGTTTGTCATTGGCGAACGCGGCTTGCACAACATCGGCGCGGTGGCCCACGACGAGCACAATTTCTTTGGCGCCCACTTGGCGGGCGCTTTGCACAACCCACTTCACCATGGGTTGCCCGGCCACCGGATGCATGACCTTGGGCAAGTCGCTGTTCATGCGCGTGCCTTTTCCTGCCGCCAAAATAATTGCGGAGTCGGGCGAAGTTGTCGTGGTGTGGTTGTTCATGATGAGATTTGCAATGAAGGCGGCACTCAACACGCTTGCGCGCGGACGCTGCCTCTGGTGTGAATAGAATTGGCCCGCCTAGATTCGAACTAGGACAAGGAGAACCAAAATCTCCTGTGCTACCGTTACACCACGGGCCAAAATAAATTCAATTTCAATACTATCTATGAATTCTATCTTGGATCAATCCATTGCGGATTGTGAGAAGCGTCTGTTGAGTTGTGTTGAGTGTGTCGCTTGTGAATGTGCTCCGAGAAAAAGTCAACCTGAACCGAAGAGCCCGCACGCGCGCAACTCTTTTCGCGGCTCAGGGACCATTCCCCGCACCGCGGCTGTCGTCGAGGCAGGAGCGCCCGTCAGCCGCGACGGCACGCCCCGTGCGGCGCCGACTCTTGTGGAGTTCGTCACCGACGGCCCGAGGGGGGAAACTTTAGCCGAAACGGCCGATCAACTCAAGCCTTGGCGCGTTGAAAAATGGACAGCGCTGCGCGGGGGGCTCATAGAGGTTGTTTGAAGGCTCAAGCCAGCAAATAGGCGGGAGATTGCAGCAATCGGATGGACTGAACCCGTCCAGAAATCCAGGCGACTTGAATACGGCTGCCGGAGTCAATGCCGCCGGCTGGAAGCGCCAAACCAGTGACTCGAATAGGTACGCCGGTCGGCTGGCCATCAAAGACCACCACTAAATCCACAACGTGGTCGTGGTGAATTATTTTGCTGGTCAAGGCAATCACTTGTCCGTCAAGATGTCCATTGCCACACATCATGTCGCACTGTCTATCGGTTGAAGTGTGGGCGCCACATGAAATTGCGCAAGGCTTTGGGACTTGCCATGCGCGGGCAATTGGACACAATCAAACCTATGTCAAGCCAGGCTGATCTTTCTCCAGAATCATTGCTGGCCGCATACGCCAGCGGAGCGTTTCCAATGGCGGATGCGGAGACCGGCGTGGTGAACTACTACACATGCGATCCGCGCTGCGTGATTCCGCTGAACGCATTTCAACTGCCGCACACTTCGCAGCGTGCGATCCGATCAAGCCTGTTTCGCTTACGCGCCGACACGGCGTTTGAGCAAGTGATGCGCGGATGCATGTTGCCGCGGCCAGATCAAGAGCGCACATGGATTTCCGAATCCATGGTGGCGGCGTACTGCGCGTTGCATGCCTTGGGTTTTGCCCACAGCGTCGAGGCGTGGTTGGATGACAAGTTGGTGGGGGGACTGTATGGAGTTGCCATTGGTGGAGCCTTCTTTGGCGAAAGCATGTTTGTGTTACGCAACGCCGGCGCGGGCAACGCCAGCAAGGCATGCTTGCATTGGCTGGTCACGCACTTGAAATCAAGGCAATTTACGCTGCTTGACAGCCAATATTCCAATCCGTTGGTGTTGAGCTTTGGCGGCGTTGAAATATCCGCGGCGGACTATGGGGCGCAGTTGGGGACGGCGCTGGACTTGGATGTGTCATTTTAATTTTGATTCGCCAATATCGCGCGCAAGTTGCGCGCGCAGTTCGCAAGGAACTTTATTGGCGTGACAAGCCGAGCTTTTCCAGCGACAGCGTGGAGCCAGCCGCGTCCACAGCCTCGTAGCCTTTTTTACGCAGAGCGAAAATAATCTCGCGAAAGTCATCGGGCACCGCGCCAGTGAAGGTGACCTTCTGGCGCGAAGTCGGATGATCCAAGCGCAACATTGCCGCATGCAGCGCTTGGCGATCCATGACAATGCGCGTACTGTCGCCACCATCAATGCCCAACTGTGCCGCGGTGAGCCGCTTGCCGTCGTACATGTCGTCGCCCACAATGGGCCAACCCAAGTGGCTCATATGCACGCGGATTTGATGCGTACGCCCAGTCAGCAATTCCAATTCAACCAGGGCAAAGCCGTCGTAGCGCTCAATGGTTCTATAGATGGTGCGGCTTTCCTTGCCCTCGTCGCCCCAGCGCACCGCGTACAACTCGCGAATCGTTGCGTGCTTTCCCAGCGGTAAATCAATCAAATCCGTCACCGGCTCGGGCGTTCCATGCACCAACGCCAGATAGCGTTTTTCAGTGGTGCGATTCTCAAATTGCTTGGCGATGCGCCAGTGCGCGGTGTCGGTCTTGGCGGCCACCATGACGCCGGTGGTCCAGCGATCTAGGCGATGCACCACGCCTGGACGCGCGAACTCCTTGCCAACTTCGCTCAACGCGCCTTGCGAGCGATGCAGAAAATGCCAGGCCAACGCGTTGATGAGCGTCCCGCGCTTGTAGCTGCGCGCCGGATGCACCAGCAGTCCAGCTTGCTTGTTGACAACAATAATGTCGTTGTCCTCATGCACAATGTCCAGTGGAATGTCGTCGGGTGGAACCTCGCTGGAAGGTGGCGGCGGAAGCACCGCGACAATGGTGTCGCCCTTGTGCAACTTGGTGCTGGGCTTTGGAATGCGCCCGTTCACCGTGATGCTTTGCTCATGGATCAGACGCTGCAGCGAGGTGCGGCTGAGAAATGGAATGCGGTCGACCAAATAGCGGTCAAGGCGCTTGTCCAAGTCGCGCTGCAATTCAAATGTCACCTTGATCGGAGTGTCGTCGTCGCCTTCTTGGCCCTCATAGAGCGCCTGAAGTTCCTCGGGATTGATTTCGTTGGGCTCTCTCATTCACTGGCGCGATTACTTTGGTGAAGCGGGCGCGGCGGGCTCAGTGGATGGCGTGGATACTGGAGCAGTTTCAATGGGAGTCACGCGAATAGGCATGGGCGCAGAGTTGGTCGCGTCGGTTGTTGCGTTGACTGGCATCAACACATTTTGGGTGCTCGCCGAGGCGTCCATGGAAGTGTTTTGGTCCACCGGTCGCGGGGGCATGTCGCGAACTTTGGTCAATTCGGGCAAGGATTGCTTGCGATTGTCCGCCACGGTCGCCAAATGCGGATAGGTCTTGGCGGCCAGTTCCTTGGCTTGAGTCAGAAGCAGCCCGGCTTGGGTCGGATCATTTTTTGTTTCAGCGACAGCCGCTTGACCAAACAGCGCGGATACCGTGAGCAGACTTGCGGGACCAATCGTGGTCGAACCTTCGCTGGCCACTTTGGCGTACAAGCGGGCGGCCTCCGCGAGATATTCCACGCGCATATCGGGTGTCAGCGCCGCGTCCGCCGCGCCCGCTTCGCGATCAAATCGCTTGTTCATTTGCAAGGACATCATGTAGGCGTCGGCGGCGTTGAGCGTGGCCAATTGCGAGATGGAATCGGTTCCAGCATTTTTGTTGGCGACCTCAATCAATTCCAGCGGAGTTTGCGCGCTCAGAAATTCGCTCCACGCGCTATCGCGCGCCTGCATCACGCGATTTTCCCACCAGTTCAAACCCATGAATCCGCACAACACCAACATGGCCACCAATAAATAGTTGGGTCCCTTGGTCTTGAGCCAGAAAAGAAAATCGCTGTTCAGGCGGCTCTCGGTGAGCGTGCCTTGTTGAATGTCTTTGAGTCGGTTGTCCATAAGGCAAATGAGTGTAGCGAGAAGTGGCGACTTCTCATGGCGTTGCCCCTATGCTGCGGACATGAAAGGTTTAATCGCCGTCGACTTGGATGGAACGCTGCTGGATGCGGGCGGCAAGGTTTCGCCGCGCAATTTCAAGGCCGTCACGGACCTGCGCGCGGCGGGTTTCAAGGTTGTTCCGGCCACGGGTCGATCGTGGCGGGAATCGCGGCGAATTTTGGAGGTGATCCAAGCCAAAGGCATGGCGGTCACTGCGGGCGGAAGCGTGATGAGCGACGCGGCCACTGGAAAAACCGTGGAGCGACTTACTATCCATCCCGAACTCGCACGCAGTTTGATTCAGGCGGTGATTGAACGCGGTTTGTTGGCGCACTTGCTGCGCGATCACGACGGAAGTTGCCACGATTATTGTTTGGTGGGCACGGGGAAAGTCAATCCAGCCACCGAGTGGTGGTTGAAGACGCATCAAGTGGATGTGCGGCGTGTGCGGACGCTGCACGAGTTGGAGGCATTGGGTTTTGACCATGTGCTGCGTGTGGGAGCGGTGGAGAATGGCGATGTGTTGGCGCCAGTGTGCGCCGCCATGCGCGCGCAATTTCACGGACAGACCACCATGCAATCATGGAGCGCCGTGACATCCAGCGCGGCCGTTGGAAGCGAAACGCATCTGCTTGAAATCTATTCCGTGGAGAGCGACAAGTGGACCATGATTCAAAAGTTGCGCGATCGACATGGCCTGGCCAATGAGCAGGTGTTCGCCATTGGCGATGGTCTGAACGATCTCACCATGGTGCGTGAGGCCGGCGTTGGAATTGCCATGCAAAATGCGCACGCCGATCTTCGTCCGCTGGCCAAGCACATTGTGCCGCACCATAATGAGGATGGTTTCGCCCACGCCGCCGAGCAAATTTTAAGCGGAGTCATCAACGCACAATCGGTACGATCCACAGTGTGAGTGTATTTGGACGCAATCAAAATGATGTGTGGGCGCCGCCGGTGGTGCGCGCCGAGGGCTTTGCGCTATGCACTGCATTTGAAGCCATTTTGAAGGGTATTTTTGAATGCGAATGGCCAATTACGGATGTCTATGCTCCGCGCAAGCCGCCGCTGGACATGCTGTTTCGAATTTTTGTGGAGCCGCGCGCCTTTGAGGTGGCCCAGCGCCACGGACTTTCTCTGCAAATCTGCGTGGACGCCACGCGCGCGCTTGAGTTGGCGCTGAGAGCGGCGGCGCAGGGCAAACGAGCTGTCGCCTTTATTCCCAACGATCAATTGCACGCGGCCATGCAGGTGTTGGCGCGCGAGGGTGGCGGGCGCGCCAGTGGCGAGGGGCGGGTGGTGCTGGTGTTGGAGGACAATCCATATCTCTCGTCCGCCGCGTGTCCACTGCAAAGTGCGGCGCAATTGGACTTGCCATGCTTGGCGCCAAGCACGGTTGCGGGTTTGCGAATTGGAATTCAAGATGCGTTTCGCGTGGCGCAAGCCTGCGAACGCGTGGTGGCGTTGATCGTGCATGTTGGATTGCTGCGCTCCATGGACACGCTTGAAGTGGAACCCAATCGTGTGCTTGATCGCATCGACGCAGCGCTGGAGTTGCGGCGCAATCGTCGGCCCACGCGCGCGGCCGAGCGCGAGGAGCCGTTGGCCATCGCGCGTCGCTTGGAGTTGAATCAATTCAGCGCGATGCCCTCGCCCGGAGAAATGGAGCCGTGGGGCATGATCGCAATGGGCTCATGCGTCATGGCCATCCACCACTTGTTGGAGGAATTGGGTTTATTGGGGCGTGTGCCATTGTTGGCGCTTACCATGGCTCACCCACTGGACAGCGCGTCGTTGGTGCGGTTGTTGTCGCGTTGCGCCAATGTGGTTGTGTTGGAGCCGCGCCCAGGCATGTTGGCGAGTGAAGTGTTGCAACTGGCGGAGCAGGCCCGCCGCGGTGGTGAAAAGATCGCCGCGATTTGGTGGGATCGCCTGCCCAGCGACGGCGCGGTTGAACCCATTCTGGAAATGAATGACGCGACGCGGCCATCCATCTTGGCGCGCAAAATTGGCCATCTTTTAACCCGAGTTCGACCTTCTTTGGTGATCAAGGAAAAGCTTTTGGAAGTTGTGGAACAAACGCAACAGATCGAGGTGCCCGATCGGGGCGAGGGCATTGGCGTCTCGGGCGCCATGGATTCACTGCGTTCCATTATTCGGGAGGTGGCTGATCAATTTGATTCGCGCAATGAGGTTGCGCAGCAGGAAATACGCACTGGAATTATTTTTGAAAATAGCGGCGCTCCGGAATCGGATCGATTGGTTGTGATCGAAGCCTGGGATCGCCGCCGCTATGCGCGCGAGGGCGCAGCCGCCGTGCGTCAAGGCGCGCGCGATACCATGCCGCGAATTTTAGCGGTGTGCGATTTGGGTGGTGAGGACACGCCCGAGATTGAGCAACTCACACGCGCGGCTATTCCGCAGGACGCCGCCAGCGCCGTTGAAATTATGCGCGGCGATCTGAATGATCGTCCAGCATTTCGCGAGTTGCTGCGCACGGCGGTTTTGCGTGAGGGGCTCACGGTGGTCATAGGACGCGATGGCCCTCCGCCGCGACGCGATGTGTATTTGCTTGATCGCGCGTTCGCCGAAGTGGATCGCATGGGATTTGTTCCACTGCAGCGCGCCATTTGGTCGGCGGAGGCGGCATGCGACGTGCGCGTGGGCGCGCCTGCGGAGATGGTTGAAAAAGGGCTTGAACGCGGCACAAATCCGCTTAAAACAGAATTTAAGGTAGAGGTGCTTGCGGATCGCACCGGAACGCAATTTCAATTTCACGCGCGGCCATTGCTTGAGCAAGTTGAAGTCTTGCGCACCAAGCCGCCGCGTCCAGAGGAGTTGCAGCCTGGCGCTGCGCGGCCTGCTCCGCCGCGCATTATTCATGCCGACAGCGGTCGCTGGCGCGCGCACTTCGCAGGTTGGCGTGGCGAGGCGCCGGGACTTGCGGCGCTTGCCTTATGCGAGGCCGGCCGTTCTATGGGCTACCGCGTCCAGGCGGTTTCGCAATCCATACCGATCGGCCCTGGTCGACGCGCGTGGAGTCAAGTTGCCTTCACAAGTCTGGACGCCATTGCCACCACAAGCGCCACGCAAATTCCCTACGGCGAAGCTGATGTGGTGATTGGCCTTGACGCGGTGGAGACCGTGCGCGCGCTTGGGCCCGATCCATTTCTGCGTGTGGGTCAGCGCGAGCGCACCTATCTGGTTGCCAACACTGGGTTGCTTGATGATCAAGTGGACGCGGCGGATTTCAAGGCCGCGGGCGAGTTGCCAATGGCGGCGTCGTACATGTGTCGCGGCGACGGCGTGTTGTTAATGGATGTCGCCAATCTGTGTCGACGGACTTTTTTAACTGAGCGCCTGGCGGATCTGGTTTTGCTTGGAATGGCCTTTCAACAAGGGCTTCTTCCAGTGAGCGAAGTCGCGTTGGAGGCGGCGGTTCGCCGCATAGAAGAGCGCGGCTATGGCCGTTGTGTGCAAGCCATGCAATACGGTCGCGTCCTTGCCACCGAGCGCACGCGCCTGATGAATTTGCCGCTTGGCGCCGGTGAAACCAAGGACCGCGGACCGGAAGGCTTGGCGCGTTTGGTGCGGCGCATTGATCTAGAAATTTCAGAAAGTGGCTTCTTCGCGCGCCGTTCACGCGGACGATTTCGTTTGTTGATGCGCGAGTTGTTGCAGTCCATGGCTCCGCTTTCAGGAACGCGCGCTGGCCGATCTGCGCGGCGCGATGCCGTCACGGGTCTTCATCGTTGTTGGTTGTGGGGTGGCATGACATACGCCGAAACATACGCGCGCTTATTGCGCGGCTTGGCGCGGGCGGATTCCGCCAAAGATGGTTGGCCATTATTGGTGTACGCGCCACTGCCGCTGGCGGAGGTAATGTTGATTCGCGATCTGGTGTTTGTGGCCACCATGAGCACCAGTTTGGAGCAGCGACGACTCACTCGGCGGCGGCTTGATGTGCGCGCTGGCCGCGGCGACCGCATGGAGCGGCGCTTCTTGAACCGCATTGAGGCGACGGTGTTTGGACGCTTTATTCGCCTTGATTTTCGCTCCAGCGATTGGCCCGCCAAAGTCATTCGCACGCTTTCGTGGCTTGTTCCGCTGGGTGTTCGAGGCAAACTTTCAGAGCGCGCCGAGCGCGACGCGGTCACGGAAATGGTGGTGCGCGCCGCGGTGGAACCAGAGCGGCGCAATTCCTGGGGCGCGTTCTTCGCGCGCTTGCATGAGTCCGCCGTGGACGGCACGCTTCTTTCACTGGATGAGAAATCAATCCGAACCTTGGCCACGGAGTGGTTAAGCGCCGCTGAAATTGTGGCCGACAGCGGGGACGGAGTTCTTCCCGAGGCGATTATTTCCCAAAAGTCCGCGCCACCAACCGCGCCACCAACCGCGTAACGCCCTGGCGGCGTTGGGCGCGGTGCAAGCGGTCACCGTGGTGGCGATCACCAGCAAGCGCATGGCATTGAAATGGGTTTGCTTTGAACAATCACAAGCGCTCGGTCGTGGCCGTGGAAGCCGCTTTCACTTCATGGCGAAGTTGCCCGCACGCGGCGGCAATATCGCGGCCGCGGCTGGCGCGAATGTGCGCATTGACGCCGCGGCTTCGCAGCACTTCCTGAAATTGCAACACGTCCTCGGTCAATGGTCGGCGAAACGGCAGGTCCGCCACCTCGTTCCAGCGGATCAAATTCACATTGGCGCGTAATTTGCGCGCCAGCACGCTCAGTTCATCGGCGTGCTCGGGGCGATCATTGAAGCCGCCAAGAACAATGTATTCCAGCGTAATTTCGCGGCCGGTGGCGCGGAAATATTCATCGCATGCGTCCAGCAATTCCTCAATGGTGGAATATTGCGCCCACGGAATAATGGCGCGGCGCATCTGGTCGTTGGGCGCGTGCAAACTCAGCGCCAGCGTGACAGGAATTTCAAACCCAACCAGTTTTCGAATTGCGGCAGGAAGTCCAACCGTGCTCACCGTGATCCGACGCGCTGAAATTCCCATGCCCCACGGCGCATTCAGTGTTCGAATGGCGTCGGTAACCGCGGAAAAGTTGGCCAACGGTTCACCCATGCCCATGAACACCACATGTGAAATTCTCTCCACGCCTTTGAGGCGGCCCAACCGCCACGCTTGTTCAACAATGCGGCCGCGCGTGAGATTGCCTTCAAGTCCGCCAATGCCGCTGGCGCAAAATTTGCAACCCACGGGGCAGCCCACTTGGCTGCTGACGCACGCGGTCTTGCGATCGGAACTTGGAATCATGACGCACTCGGTGGCGCGATCCGCATTTGCATTACCAACAATGGGCAGCAACTTCGCCGCTGGCTTGGACGCATCTGGCCACGCCAACAGTAGTTTTTGTGTGCCATCAGTGGCACTCATGTGCGCCTGCACATTCCCTTGCTCGAAGATCATTTCTTGTTCAAGGCGCTCTCGATTCAACTTGGAAAGATTGGTCATCAACGCGGGCGCGATCACGCCTTTGCTGTAGACCCACTCCAGGATTTGCTTGGGCACAAAGGCCGGCATTTTGCGCGCCGTCGCCCAGGCCCCCAATGTGGTGGGGTCGAACTCAAAGAAGGCGCCGCTTGTGCCTATTGCGCTTTCCACTTCACTCACTGTGTGGCGCCAATGGTCAGATCAACCGTGCGATGGGGAATGTTGCGCGCCTCCAGCCAATTGTGCAGGGCGGGGGCGCTGTCGGTGCGAACCACCTTGCAATTGCTGGGGTCCACGCCGCGTTCGCGCATCAACTCCTTTAATGTTCCGGGTAAACCAAATTCAACTTCCTCGCGGTAAATATCGCGCTGCTCAACTTCACCGCCAAAGCGTTCGATCAATTCTGCAATCAAGTCATGCACCAAATCCTCCGGGGCGCTCGCGCCCGCGGTGATCAGCGTGGTTTCCACGCCTTTAAACCATTCGGGTTGCAACTCGCTTTTGTCATCGATCAAGCGCGCCTTGGTTCCCACCTTTTGCGCGATCTCCGTCAAGCGAACCGAGTTGCTTGAATTGCGGCTTCCAACCACAAGCACTAAATCGACCGAAGGCGCAAGCGCGCGTACAGCGCGTTGACGGTTGGTGGTGGCGTAGCAACTATCGCTCGAGGGCGGTTCCTTGAGCAGCGGAAACGCCGTCTTGAGCGCCCGAATGATCACATCGGCGTCGTCGGTACTGAGGGTTGTTTGCGTCAAGTACACAAGTTTGGCTGGATCATGGATCACCAAGTTCTCAATATCAGCTGGACTTTGCACCACTTGAATCGAGTCTGGCGCCTCGCCGCGCGTGCCAACAACTTCTTGATGATCCACATGGCCCACCAAAAGAATTTGGTAGCCAACACGCGCGTAGCGAATGGCCTCGTTGTGCACTTTGGTCACCAAAGGACATGTCGCATCAATAGCGGTCAGACGCCGCGCCTCGGCCTGTGCGCGCAACATTGGACTCACACCGTGCGCGCTGAACACCAAAATAGAGCCCTCTGGAACCACGTTCACATCTTCGACAAATTTCACGCCGCGTTCGCGGAAGCGATCCACAACATGCATATTGTGCACGATCTCGTGATAGACATAAATTGGCTCGCCTGGGCACAACTCAAGAAGTTGATCAACAACATCGATCGCCATGTAGACGCCGGCACAAAATCCGCGGGGGTTTGCAAGAACAAGTTTCATGACCTGCGATCATAGTCATTTGATCGATTTGCTTGGTACCTTTCTCCTATGACAACTTTGATTCAACCTGGTCCCGTGGTTTACATCGATGGAAAATTCATGGCCCCCGATCAGGCCATGATTAGCGTGTACGACCATGGATTTCTGTACGGTGACGGTATTTTTGAGGGCATCCGGGTGTATGGCGGCAAGGTCTTCAAGTTGGCGTCGCATGTGGAGCGCCTTTTTGGCGGCGCCGCGGAATTACGCCTGAAGCCCGTGCAGGATCGGGTGCAGATGGCTCAAGCCGTTCGCGACGCCGTGACCCACAGCGGTTTACAGGATGGCTATATCCGACTGGTGGTTTCGCGTGGCAAGGGATCGCTGGGGTTGAATCCAAATCATTGTCCGCGATCAAGCACCATTATTATTGTTGACCGTATTCATTTGTATCCGCCAGAAATGTACGAGCAGGGCATGCCCATTCTTGTGGCAAAGCGTCCACGCATTCCAGCCGCGTGCCTTGATCCCGCGCTCAAGAGTTTGAATTACCTCAACAATATTTTGGCGAAGGTAGAGGCCATCGACGCCGGCATGCACGAAGCCATCATGTTGAATATCCAAGGCGAGGTGAGCGAGTGCACAGGCGACAATATTTTTATCATTCGTAGTGGCGTGCTGCACACGCCGCCAGTGAGCGCCGGAATTTTACGCGGCGTGACGCGGCGCTTTGTCATTGACACGCTGGCGCCCGCCGCGGGCATGAAAGTGCTGGAGAATCCCATGATGTTGCAGGATGTCTTTGCCGCCGACGAGGTATTTTTAACTGGAACTGCCGCGGAAATCATCGGTGTTTCAAGCATTGATGGCAGGCATATTGGCGCTGGAAAAGTTGGACCACTCACACGCAAACTGGCCGCGGATTTCAAGAGGCGCGTCCAAGTGAACGCGCCCGAAGATTGAGCATGCGTAACCGCGCCGCCCTGAGCATGTACAACCAATTCGCACTTTGGTTGCTTGGTGTCATGTTCGCGCTTGGGGTGTACGCCATTTTTGCCTCGTCAGCCATGACCGGACAGGCGCTTGGCACCATGCTTGTGATGTGCATTGGATTGTCGTTTGCTCGCCTGCTGTTTTGGCTTTGGACGCGCGCGTTGTGGCAGAAATTTCTCGCCGTGAGCAGTTGGCTGTGCATTGTATTTGTGGTGTCGGTATCTGTATCAGAGATTTGGAATGTGCCGATTTGGTTCGCGCTGCAAAAAAACAACATGGAAAAGGCGGTGTCATGCGCGGTTGTGTTTGTGGCGTTGGTCTGCGATTGCATGGTGCTGTTGCGCCTTCCACTTCAAAAGTTTCTCCATCGATCCATTCGCGCTCTAGCGGCAGGTCTTGCCATTCTTGGCGCCACAACTTTTATGGTCGCGGTGTTGTCACCATCATTCCAAAGATTGTGGGACGAGATTTGGAATGTCATTCCCTGGCAACTTGGCGCCATCGCCGCCTTGATCGCTCTCTCCAGCCAAGTCGCCAGCGCCATCTTTGCGGCCATGGAGAAAGAAAAGTCCGTTCAATTGGCCGAGACATTTTCCGAGCGCATGAAAGTCAGCATGACTTGCCCGCGCTGCGGAGATTTGATCCAGTCGCTCCTGGGCCACTCCGCGTGCCCACAGTGCAAATTGTCCATCCACATTGAGTGCGACGAACCACGCTGCGAGTGCGGCTATTTGCTGCACAAACTCAATGGCGTGCATTGTCCCGAGTGCGGCAAAGAAGTTCCAGAAAGATCGCGTTGGAAGTCGGCGCAACCATCAACGCAATCCATTACCGCTGCAAGCTGATTGGCGAACGCTATTCACACCTGCAGTTTCTCCCAGTTTCCATAATGAAAGCGCGCCAGGAATATTATTCCGCGTATCGCCAACTCAATGCTGAGGCCCCACCAAATTCCGGCCAGTCCGTAGCCCATCCACACTCCAAGCGCCCACGCCATCGGCAAGCGCAACAAGTAAATGCTGCCCACGGTAATTCCCAAGATCCATTTCACATCGCCCACTCCGCGCAGTCCTTGGCGCACGGTCATGCACAACGCAAAGAACACTTGCACCACGCCGCACGCCAGCAATAATTTTGGAACCTCCTCCAAATGCACCGCCTGGTCGGAAATAATGGACGCAAGAAATCTTCCCTTGGTCATGAAAAGAATTCCCATCGTCCCCATGAGAATCATTCCAAGATAAGTGCACGCCCAAATCGCCTTACGCGCCATCACTGGATTGCGCGCGCCCAAATATTGTCCAGCCAGCGCGCCGGCCGCGGTTCCCATGGCAAAGCCTGGCAAAAATGAGAATGCCTCCCATTGCACGGTGATCATGTGCGCGCCAATCAAGCCTTCTCGCGGTGCCATGCCCGTTGCGCCACGCGCGATATCGCCAATGAATCCCATTGAAAATAAACCGGAGCCCCACATGGCCAGACCCTCGAAGAAATTTGGAATTCCCAAGCGCGCGATGCGCCATGTGATCTGACGCGTTGGTTTGAGCGCGCGTTTTTCTAAACGCAAATCTTTCACGCCCGCGGCCATTACCCACACGGTCGCAATTCCACCCGCTATGTAACTCAGCGAAGTTCCCGCGGCAATTCCCCACACGCCCCAAGTTTCTGGATTGATGGAAAGTGGCGCGGGCAAACTGACCTCTCCATAGCGCAGCACAACCCCCGACAGCATCCAACTGGCAACCAGATTGATGATGTTGATCGCGATGGAAATCCACGAAGGCTTGGCGGTTTCGCCCGCGCCGTGCAGGCACAAACCGCCCACAGTCATCACGCCGCAGAAGGGCATGCTCCAAGCGATCACCGTGACATAGGTTTGGCAATGCGTGGCTGCTTCGGCTGTTAAACCAGAAACGGTGGCCAGTGGCGCCGCCAGCAGCCACATGATGACGCCAACCATCGCGCCCCACACAACGCCCAGCGTCACGCTGGCGCCCAGCGCGACGTGCGCGTCTTTTTTATTTCCGCCTCCCATGGCGCGCGCAATAATGGCCTGCCCGCCAACGCCCAAACCAGCCAGCGCGATGCCCGTGAACCAACCCACATAGGTTCCCACACCAATGCCGTCCATGGCTGGCACCACGATTGTGCTTGGCAAATGTCCCGCTAGGATTTTGTCTACCAAGCCCACGCATGCCGCCATGAGTTGCTGCAATAAAATGGGCAGCGATAAAATCCAAATCGCCGCCCACATGCTCTTGCCCGCCAAGCGGCCCGAGCGTATTTGTCCTTCTTCAATCGCGTCAGCGTCCACTTGCGCAACGGCCATCATTCCATCGGCGGGATCGTCGGGACCAATCGACGAGAATGCAACATGCTTGTCCGCGTTGGCGACGCTCTTAATGAGTTGTGAAGATTTCATCTTTGCTACTGATTTCGCTACTTCGTGTTGCCTAGATTCTGAAAATCTTCCGGCGCGGTGGATGGCGCCAATTTGGATTCATCCATTCCTTCGGGAATCCCAGGCTTCTCAAAGGTCAGCGGCGCCCAAAAAACCACGTAATCCCAAAATCCTTTTTCGCGTTGATAGGTTGGATAAAGATATTGCAACTCCTTGCGAAATGGAGTCTTGTTGGCGCGGTACCAACTCAGCCACAGGCGCCGATCAAGCGCAAAATCTTGGTCAGTTAACAGGCGCAGCGAATCATTCGCGGCCAAATTCACCGCCAATTCGCGCTGATCAATCATGGCGCACAAGGCTTGAAATGAATCATCGGCGGCGTATTGACCTAGCGCGATAGCCACCTCAATCCGGACCGCCGCATCTTCACCCTCATCGGTGCCACGCGAGCACAGAATGGCTGTGACTTGCGGAGCATGAATTCGCTGCAACGCTTTCGCGGCGGCAACTTTCACTTGGATATTTTTATTTTGTAATTGCTTGGCCACCAATTCCGCGTCGCTTGCTTCGCCATGACGCGCCAACGCGTCAAGCGCGGTGGCTTTGACCAACGGATCGGCGTTGTCCTCCACATACAATCGATACATTGCCAGATACGCGGGGCTTCCGCCCCAAGGCGCGTTGGCCAACAACACAGTTCCGCGCCGCTGATTTTCCGCGTCGTATGGATCAAGCGCCCACTGCGCGGCCTGGGCGGGCGTCGGCGGGGAAAATGAATTTGACAGGTTGGCAACATCGCTGGACATGGAATCGCAATTTGTCAGCAGGGCCAGGCTGGCAAACGAAAAAGTTCCAAGCATGGCGCCTTGCGCGCAATATTTTCCAAGCACAACACATTTCGAAAAAATATCCACAAGCCTCAATTTCACATTGCATTTCACGGTGGGCAGTATATGGTTGGACATGGTCCGCGCCGTCAAACTTCACGCCTTCGCATTGGGCCGCTGTCAAACCAACGCGTATGTGTTGGAAGTGGCAGCAAATCCCCCAGAAATGGGCAAGTCTGCCTGTTGGGTGGTTGATCCAGGTGAGGATCCCCAACCCTTGTTGACCTTCTTGAAAAAAACCGGCTTGAAACCAGAGGCCATCCTGCTCACGCACGCCCACGCCGACCATATCGCGGGGGTTGACCAGGTTCGCGCCATGTTTGCAAACATTCCGGTTTTGGCTCACGCGCTTGAACATGATTGGTTTCAAGACCCGCAACTCAACTTGTCGCTGTTCATTGGCGAGCCTGTATCCGTATCCACGCCAACGGGTACGCTTGCGCACGCGCAACAACTTTCACTTGGAGGAATTCAATTTCAAATTCTTGCAACACCAGGCCACTCGCCTGGCTCCGTCACGCTGCACTGCCCAAGTGAAAAGTTCGCCATTGTGGGCGATACGCTTTTTCAAAATTCGATTGGTCGAAGCGATTTTCCTGGCAGCGACCCGCATGTGCTTCTGCATTCAATCAATGCAGTGCTCATGAAATTGCCTGGCGATACCGCCGTGCACCCCGGCCACGGTCCAAGCACCACCATTGAGGTTGAGCGAAGAAACAATCCGTTTTTGCGATAGTGCGCGCAGCGTTCCTGATGCAAGCCCCTTTGATTCAGCCGAAATATCGGCAACTTTTATCGGCGTGGCGGCGTCCGCTGTAGCCCACACGCCATTCTAGTTGTCGCTGTTGATCAAGGTGGAATTCTGCGCCGACATCTCGCCTTTGCGCGCGGCAATCCATCGGGTCATGCGCGCGTCCAGCACATCCAATGGCAGGGCGCCATCGCACAGCAGCGCGTCGTGAAAGGCGCGCAGGTTAAAAGTATTCCCCAACTCCTTCTCGGCGTACAGGCGCAATCGGCGAATTTCTAATTCGCCCAATTTGTAGGCGCATGCTTGCCCAGGCCAGCTGATATAGCGATCCACTTCGCGCTCAATGTTCAACTCGCTCAGCGCGGTGTTGGCGCGCATGAACGCCACGGCTTGCTCTCGGCTCCAACCCAACGCGTGCATTCCGGTGTCCACCACAAGTCGGCACGAGCGCCACATTTCATACAGCAAGCGGCCAAAATCGTTGTAGGGATCATCAAACAATTGCATCTCAATGCCAAGGCGCTCGGCGTACAGGGCCCAACCCTCCACGAACGCCGTGAACCCCATGTCGCGCCGCAGAGCGTGGCGCTGCGGCAACTCCTGCGTCAGCGCGATTTGTAAATGGTGGCCAGGTACGGCCTCATGCAAGGCCAGCGGAATCATTTCGTATTTTGGGCGTTGATTCAGCGCAAATGTGTTGGCGTAAAACCAGCCTGGATTACCTGAATCAATGCTGCCTTGTTGGTAATAGGCGGTGGTTTGGCTGGGCGCCATGAAGCGCGGAATCTCGCGCACTCCGTAGGGCAGGCGCGGCAAAGTTCCAAACAGCGCGGGTAAGTGCGCGTCAATTTGCTTGCAAATGTCGCGGTAGCCGCTCAGTAATTCCTGCGCGCTTTGAAAATAAAATCGCGGGTCGCTTCGCAAGTACGCAATGAAGCGCGCGAACAATTCGTCCTCACCCAAGGCCGCCAGCGCGGGGTCATTGGTAAACCAATCGGTCTTGCGAATCACCACCAACATTTCGCCGCGAATGCGCGCCACCTCGGCCAAGCCAATCGCGTGAATTTCTTTGGGCGAGCGCATGGTGGTGGTCTGTTGGTTCAGGCGAAATGCGTACCACTCTTGTCCATTGGGAAGCGCCGCGCAGGCAATGTCATCGCGGCAATTGGGCAGATAGCGATCGCGGATGAATGCGCGCATGGTGGTCATGGCCGCCAGGATATTTTGAATGGCCTTGTCGGCACGCTCCAGCAACTGCGCGCGCATGGCTGGTGGCACATCCGGGTACTCGCGCAAAAAAGGCGCGCGCAGAGCGTCCAAATTTCCGCCGATCACGGCCCCAAATTGCGCGTCAATTCCCTGCAAAACCACCTTGGCAGGCGTGATGCGTTGGCGCAAGCCCTCCTCCAGCAACGCTTGGTCGTCCGCAAGTTGCTTGGGCACTTGCTCTAGGCGCGCGGCGTGCGCTTGTAAATCCTGGGCGCGCTCAAAGGGCATTCGATCGCACATTTGCGCGATGGATTGTTGCGGTCCACCAAGTGGGCCAATGACAAGCAGGTGTCCCAGAAATTTTTGCGCCCGTACATCCATGGATAAATCGCGAATCACAAGATCAAGATCAAGCGCCTCCGATTCGCTCAAGCCTTGGCGTGAAACTGTTTGAAGAGCCTTCAACAACGCGGCCGTTTCCTTCTCGCGCCGTGCGATGGCGGCCGCGCTGTGGTCGCTGATTCGAAACGCGTCGCCTGGTCGACCGTTTGCGATGGCCTCCATTGGGTCCTCGCGGTCTTTGAATGTTTGAATGGCGTCAAAGGCTTCGCGCAGCACCGCGGAGTTGGCGGGGGCAGTTGCGGGTTCGGGCGTGGACTCTGCTTTCTGAATGGTCTTGGCATCGCCAGTATCGCTGCCCGATATCTGCGCCATGGCGATCCGTTGTCCATTGAACACAACGACGCCCACGCAACACACGCGCCAGCATTTCAGGCTCCAGTCATTTTGAGTTGTCATGGTTTTAAAGTATCAGCAGACAAGGGTGTCAACCCCAGCGCAACACCCCAGAATTGGCGCTCAAACTTCCTCCGCAACGGGTACTTGATTCGCGGCTATATTCTTGCCCCACCACATATGAGCATTCTTCCCCAAGAAACCCAGCAAGGCTACACCCCGCCATCGGTGCGCCAGTTTGGCGTTTTCCTGGACAACAAGGTGGGTAAGTTGCTTGATCTCCTGCAAAAGTGCGAAGATCAATCGGGGCTGAATTTGGCGGCCTTTAGCATTTTGGATTCCAGCGATCACGCCGTGGTGCGGCTTATCTTCAACAACGCCGACGCCGCGCGCGTGGTGTTGCGCGCCAACCAATACACCTTTAGCGAGGTCGATTTGCTGGTCGTGGAATTGCCTGAGGGAAAAAGTTTGACCAATTTGTGCTTGCATCTGCTCGGCGCAGAACTGAATATCCGCTTTGCCTATCCAGTGATGTTGCGCCTACAAGACGCGCCCACCGTGGCCATTGCGGTTGATGACCTCACGCTCGCCGGCCAAATTCTTCTTCGCAAAGGTTTCCGCCTGCTTGGCGAGGAAGATTTATCGTAATTGTTTGCGCACGATGTCCACAACAACTTGTGAAAGAAAATCCCTATGGCACGAATTATCAAACTCAGCGCAACTGGTCCAATTAAAGTGGAGCCGCAAGACAAGCCCATCTTTATTTGCGCCTGCGGCCTTACAAAAAATCCTCCTTTTTGCGATGGCAGCCACAAGAAGTGCCGCGATGAACCCGAGGGAAAGTGCTTTCAGTACGACGCCGATCAGACGCGTAGCGAAGTCACTGAATGACTTGAGCAGGCGTGGCCAAACCGCGCCGCCGCAATCAACGCGCAGTATTGCACTTGGCTGTTTCAGAGTGTCGCGATTGAGTACGCAGGCCTCAACTGGGGTATATGGCGGAGGTCTTTTCGGTTTCCCACACGCGAACGCGCACCAAATCGCCGCCTAAATCTTTGATGGGTTGCACAAGCCAATCGTGGCAGACGCGCGCGATCAGCTCAACACTTGGATTGTTCTTTTGAAAGGCAGCCACATCGCTGTTCAAATGTTTATGGTCAAGTTTGTCGATCACATGTTGGCGCACCACATGTTCAAGTTGATCCAGCCGCACTTTGGGCGGATCCTGAATCAGCGTACGCACGGAAACTTCAACGCGGTAATTATGTCCATGACCAGCCGCGTTGTTGCACTTGCCAAAAATTTTCAAATTGGTTGCGGCGTCAAGATCGTCGCAGTGCAATCGGTGGCTGGCGGCAAACTCAAACGACTGGGTCATGGTGGCGTGGTTGGGCATGGAAACCTCGTGGGAAAAAGATAAAAATTCGCTTTGCATCAGCGTTATGGATTGCAAAGGGAAAGGCAACGCACGTGCAAGGCGGGTGGCGATTGGTTTCAGGCACAAAGCCTGTGCGCCGCCAGCTCGAAACGCCTCATCAAGCAAGGGCAGGGCTTCGCGGCGGGTAACTTCATCAATTTCTGAAATGGAAATAATGTAGCCCGTGCGGGCGTCGGGCTCTCCAGCAAGCGTCACATCTAATGAAATATGAGCATGCCAACCTTGCGCGCTGGGCCAAGCTGCATAAGCATTGTTTTTGAATGAGCCTAATTCAACGGCTTGGGTTGGTGACAGGGCAAATCGAACGGTTCGACACAGCAACATGCCTAAAGAGTATCCATCAAATTCATGTACCACAAACCTTTATGTTAAGATTGCTCATGGAACTATTGATCGCCAAGACCTAAAGCAAAACCTGGAAATTGGTTCTTGCTTCTGACGCGTCACATAAGTATTGATACCTACTTGACTCAAGAGGGCTGTATAAAGTCGTATCAAAATAATCTAGAAAAATTGATAGATTTTAATAAATATCTTGATTCAATCAAAGTATGAGAATAGAATGACACCTCTCAAAGCCCCCGGAAGGGCTCAGCGTGAGGCTTGCCTCCGCTGGGCCTTTTTTACTTGGTTCATGCATTTTTCAATACCCCACGGACTTGGATTACATTTCGATCGATATTTGGCAAGTACCATGGCGTTGAACCAATGGCTTTGCAATTCAATTTCGTCGCGGCATTGTGCATGCTGTTGCATGTTTGTGGATGCGTCGCGCCTGTTGCCACGCTAGACAACAACGCCAAGACCTTGGTTGCCTCGTCAAACATGCATGTCATTCCCGCGCCAGTGGACATTCATTTGGTCAACGGTCTATCCATCAACCAAAGCGCCGGCCAGGTTCTCGTGCGGGGCAAGGTGGCCATGCGCCAGGGATTTTTAGAGCAGTTGGTGTGTTTGAAGGGCACGCGCGAGCATGAATCGTTGGTTGTGGTCAATGTGGCTGCGTCGCACATTCACGCCGCATTGTTGGCGGTTGGCGCGCATGCGGGGCACCCTGGAATTTGGAGCCGCGACAATTCCACCACCAACGACTTGAAACTTCAACCGCCGGCGGGTGATGTGGTGAGCGTGCAGGTTGAATTTGCCATGGACGGCGTCACGCAGCGCTGCGACCTTGGCCAGTGGATTCAGGACGCGCGCCATCAGGAAATATTCAACTCAAGGTTTGTATTTGCGGGCAGTCGCTTTGAGCCGGACGGCCGTGGGGCTCAGCGTTACACAGCGAATGTCACAGGCAGCATTGTTGGGCTTGTCACCTTTGGCGATGAACTCATCGCCTATGCAGAAGTCATTCCAGATCAAGCCGAAATTTCCAAGCCGCACTGGCAAGCCAACACCACGCACATTCCCCCCGAAGGCAGCGATGTGGTGCTTATCTTTAAGCCGCTCAAGCCTTAGCATGCGCCCATGCGAATTCTTGGAATTGATCCCGGACTGCGGCGAACCGGATACGCGTGCGTTCAAATAAGCGCGCGCAGTGGCGAGCCAAAATTGATTGAAGCGGGGGTGCTTCGCATTGCCACAACCGGTCCGCTGCACGCGCGCTTGCTGCAACTCAGCATAGAATTTCAAGATGTTTTGAGTGATTTAAAGCCTAGTCACGCCGCCATTGAAACATTGTTCAGCCATGTCAAGCACGCGCAGACCGCCATGATCATGGGGCACGCACGCGGCGTGTTGCTGGCCACATTGGCGGAACAAACCATGCTCATCACCGAGTTCGCGCCCAAAGAAGTCAAACGCTCCGTCGCCGGCAATGGAAACGCCACCAAGGAGCAAGTTCGCCGCGCGGTCATGGCGCAATGTGGATTGCGCTCCCTCAAGGGTCCCCACGACGCCAGCGACGCTATGGCCATCGCGCTTACAGCGGCTCGGCGACTTGCACACGACAGCAAATCCATGTGATGGTTGTAGCCAAAAGACAAGAGGCAGCGTGACATCAGCGCCATGCGGCTGGCGCAATGAAACATTGACCACTCCCGCAGGGTGTCCATGATGGACAAGTCCCGCTAATCTCTGCGCCATGTCCGCAGGCAATCTTCTGATTCAATGTCGGCGAATTCCATCGGACCAACTGACGCCCGTGCTTGCCTACCGCAGACTGGTGGCGCCGGACGATCGCAACGCGCCAAGCTTTTTGTTTGAAAGCGTAGAGCAAGGTGGAAGCGTTGGACGCCACTCCATGTTGGGCGCACGGCCCGTGCAAGAAGTGGTTGCCAAAGAACATGTGGTGGAAATATTTCGCGACGGCCACAGCCAGAAGCGCTTTGAATGCGCCGATCCACTGCAAGTTCCGCGCGATATTGCCGCGGCGTGGAAGCCATTTTCGCGCGCGGCTCTGCCAGAAGCGTTTCATGGTGGTTGGGTTGGCTTTCTTTCATTTGACGCGGTGCGCTGGCTTGAACCCAAGGCCTTGAGTTTTGGCAACGCCCCCCAAGACGACCGTCAACTTCCAGACATGCACATGGGTTTGTACCGCCAAGTTGTTGTGTTTGATCACTTCACGCGCACGCTTGATTGCGTGGTGGCGCAATCGCTGGATGAGCATGGCAGTGAAGCCGCCGCGCAGACCGCGGCCGACGCAGCGCTGGAGCAACTGCAGGGAGATTTGTTTCATCAGCGGCCCGCGCTGCCCTCGGGTGAGATTGAATTGGACCTTCGTTCGCCTCCCAAGCCGCCAACGCGTAGCTCCATGACGCGCGCCGAATTTGAAAGTGCCGTGGTGAAAGCCAAGCACGCCATAGCCGCCGGTGACGCGTTTCAGATCGTGCTATCGCAGCGCCTAGAGCGTGAAACATGGGTTGATCCCTTCGAGTTGTACCGCGCGCTTCGCATCGTCAACCCCAGTCCATATCAGGTCTATTTACAGGCGTCTGGTTGTATTTTGGCGGCGTCCAGTCCAGAAATTTTGTGCCGAGTGCGTGATCGAACTGTGGTCAATCGACCGCTGGCTGGCACGCGCGCGCGCGGTGCCACGCCGGAGTTGGACAAGCAGCTTGAGGCAGAATTATTGGCCGACGAGAAGGAACGCGCGGAGCATGTCATGCTGGTCGACCTTGGCCGCAATGATCTTGGCCGCGTGTGCGAACCTGGCTCCGTTCATATTGATCGCTGCATGGATGTGGAGCGCTACAGCCATGTGATGCATTTGTCATCGACCGTCACGGGCACGCTGGAACATCAACACAACGCATGGGATGCGCTGCGTGCCACGCTTCCAGTGGGAACTGTTTCAGGCGCACCAAAAATCCGCGCCATTCAAATCATTGATCAACTGGAACCTGTTCGCCGCGGTCCCTACGCCGGCGGTATTGGCGTGATTGGATTTGATGGCTCCATGGACATGGCTATTTCACTGCGCACCATGGTCATGCCAACCAAGCGCGCTCCCAACGCGCCGTGGACGGTTCATTTACAAGCCGGTGCGGGAGTGGTGCTGGACAGCGACCCCGCCAACGAATGGCAGGAAACCATGGTCAAAGCCGCGGGCATGGGGCGCGCCATGGATTTGGCGGAGCATGCTTTTTGCGCCAAGTCCCCAGCGATTTGACAGAAATTCAACGAGCGATCGCGCAGCGCACGGCAGGATGAACAATCTTTAAGACCAGAACGGGCGCGCTGTGTGTCAGCGTGTTTGGCAACAAATTTCGCACTTTTATGTCCGCACAAACTGTTTGCGGACCTAGAATAGCTGGACTAGCAAGCACGACAGATTCATTTCATTGCAAGTTTTAAATCATTCTCCATCTCTGTCGCACATGTTGGAACTGAATCACACACTATGAATACTTCGGCTTTCGGAATCCATTTGTTTCAGCAAAGGAATGCAAATAAAATGAAGTCCCAATTTCGCATGATCGTCAGTTGCGCGCTCGCTGCAAGTCTTTCGTTTGTCGAGGCGGTGTTCGCATTTCAAACGGTTCCACCCCAAACTGATGTCGCAACTTGGAGTGACAACGCTTGGGACGCGGCCCAGCGCGCTGACCAAGCCGCATTTGATGCCGCCATTCTGAACGCTCCCACGGGCGACAGTGCGTCCATCAAGGCTTTGCAAGATGCCATTGCCTTACGCAACGCGCACAAGTCGGATCAAGAGAAAGCGAGCCAAGAATCAATCACGGCGCGACGCAAGGAAATCGTTGATGAATTGGCTAGAAATAATCTCACCAAAGCCATGGTGGCGGCCGCCAATTTAAAGTTTTTACTAGACAACGGAGCCTGGAAATTGGAGCTTGAAAGTGACGCGGTTATTCAACTTCAAGCCAAAGGCCAGGCGCAATATGAAGATGCGCTTAAAGCCTCGGACTGGCTGCTCGCGCAAGAGATGCTCTTTCGTTTGCGCGCGCTGTATGAAGATGGCGTCGACCCAACTCGGTTGAAAAAACTATCCGATGCGTTGGATGATTGCGGCAACCGCGTTCAATTGTTGGCTGAGTACGCGCCCAAGCATTTGTACGACTTGCGTAAAAGACAAAATGATCGCTACAAAGCCATGGAGGCACTTGAGCCCAAGGATGAAAAGAAAGAGCGCCCAAGCGATGATTCCAAAGTTGATCCCAACGATCTCAATGGCACGATGTCCACGAAAGCGGAGGAGGCTTTTCCGGAATACAACCCAGTCTTAGTCGAGAGTTGGAAGGATCAGTTTCAAGGAATTTCTTTGGGCATGCTCAAAGAAGGATTACGCAAGGCAGCAACCGAACATATTGAAAATGGAGGCTGGAAGCCCTTGCTTGAAGGGGGAATTGATGCGCTGCGGTTGCTTGCCACGACCAATGAATGCACCGAAAGTTTCCCAACACTGAACGATCAAGCCAAGCGCGCCGCTTGGATTGCCGCAATTGACAAGGCTGCAGCGAGTGTTGCGGCGGCCTCCCGTGAAACTGCGACGAGCGTGCTGTTTCGCGAGGTCATGAGTCAAATCATGGCCGCCAATGAAACAACCGTCACTCTGCCCGAGGAAGTTGTGCTGCATGAATTTGGCGAAGGCGCAATGGGCGTTCTTTCGCGCCGATTCGAGGATAATTACTCCTCCATGATTTGGCCAGAATCTTTGCGTCGATTTCGCCAGCAAGTGGATGGCAACTTTGTCGGCGTCGGCATCATGATTCGTCATGATGAGAAACGCGATATTCAAATCATCAATCCGCTGGAAGGTTCGCCTGCTTCGCGCTCTGGTCTGAAACCCAATGACCGCATTATTGCGGTCAATGGTCAAAGCACAACTGGTTGGGCTTTGAACAAAGCCGTTGATCTGATCACCGGTCCTGAGGGCGATGTTGTCACGCTCACCATTCGCAGGCCAAGCGTTCCCGAGCCATTCGATGTCCCCATGAAGCGTGAGAGCATAAAAATTCGCTCGGTAAACGGCTGGAGCAAAAAAAGTTTGACCGAAAGCGGCAATCCAACATGGGAATGGTATATGGATCCGGCCATGGGAATTGGCTATGTTCGTTTGACAAGTTTCAATGAGGACAGTTTCTCCGATTTTCAAAACGCGCTGAAAGACATGCGCACGCAACGCAAACTGAACGGTTTGATATTGGATCTGCGCGGTAATCCTGGAGGGCTTCTAAGTTCAGCCGTTGATTTCTGCAATCTATGGATAGAGGATGGCGTGCTGGTTTCCACCGAGAATCGCTTTGGAATAACCACCTCCAGCAAAAGTGCTGAGAGTCATCGCGCCGAGTTGAAAGATTTACCTGTGGTCGTCTTGGTGAACCAAGTATCCGCCAGCGCCAGTGAAATTTTAAGTGGATGTTTGCAGGCGTATGACAAGGCGGTGATTGTTGGCGAGCGAACTTTTGGCAAAGGCAGTGTGCAAGAGGTGAATCCCCTGGCCGATCGTGGCAAGCAAGCCGCGGTCAAAATCACGACGCAACATTATGTGTTGCCCCCGGAAGTTTCACAACCCCAAGGAACCAAGGGACGACTTGTTCACAAGAAGCCAGGCTCCAATGACTGGGGTGTGAATCCCGATCTTCGCTCCATCATGACGCCCGATCAAATTGACGCATCAAGCGAGTTGCGGACAAAGGCAGATCTCATTGTCGATGACGCCGACCCCAAGGCCAAGCCGCGACCAGACCCCAATGATTTATTCATCCAGGGGATAGACCCGCAACTTGAACTGGCGTTAATGGTCATGCGCGCGCGCGTGGTCAAGGACACCGTGGGAACGGAAGTGGCGGGCGCCCCCAAAGCAACGCCAGAAACGGCCAACCCCTAAGTGCCAGCGCTTGTGGTCATGCCACACTTCATTTTCAATGCCTACCAACAACTCCTACACCGCACAATCAAGCATCGGACGGCGCAATCAGCCTGAAACTCCTGTGCATAAAACTTTTGGATATGCATCTTGCTTGAAATGGTTTTTTCCTTTATAACGATGGACTGCCCGTGGTTCCTGAAAGGACTCGCCCCGCGGGAAATTCTGTATGGAAACACCAACCACTGACGGCAAATCTGCGCATGATGTCCACGGTGGACTTCCCATACCTCGGCGCGCCGCCAATCGAGCCGTGCCGCGCGCTGAGATATTGCGCGATTGGTACCGTCAAATGTTGCTCATGCGCGAGTTTGAAATTCGCTGCATGCAGGCCTATCAAGATAAAAAAATTGGCGGCTTCTGCCATGTTTATATTGGTCAAGAAGCGGTGGCGACTGGTTGTGTTGCCGCGTTGAAACCACAAGACCCTTTGGTGACCGCGTATCGGGATCACGGCCACGCCTTGGCGCGCGGCATGACGGCGCGAGCGTGCATGGCGGAAATGTTTGGACGCGTGGATGGTTGCGCCAAAGGCAAGGGCGGATCAATGCATATGTTTGATCGCAAGAACAATTTATTTGGTGGCCACGGAATTGTGGGCGCGCAAACGCCGCTCGGTGCGGGCTTGGCCTTCGCCACCAAGTACGAGGACGAGGTCATCAACAATGGCAAATCCTCGCGCGTGACACTGTGTTTTTTGGGCGACGGCGCGCTGAATCAAGGCGCGTTCCATGAGGCCTTGAACTTGGCGGGGCTTATGAATCTGCCCGTCATTTTTGTGGTGGAGAACAACGGCTACTCCATGGGAACCAGCATTCACCGCGGCACAACCCAAAGCCACGACCTTTCATCCAAGGCGCTTGGCTACGGAATTGATTCTGCGGTGATTGATGGAATGAATTTGTTGGAGGTCTATCACGGCATGAAGGATGTGGTGGACAAGTGCCGCCGCGAAAGTCGTCCAGCGTTTGTCGATATGCGGTGCTATCGCTACAAGGGCCACTCCATGAGTGATCCACGCAAGTACCGCACGCGCGATGAGGAGGCTATTTGGGAGCAGGGCGATCCCATTGGCACATTTGAGAAATTTATTGTAGATCAAGGCGCCATCACACAGGATCAAATCAAGGCCTTGAACAAGGATGTGAAGCAAGAGGTGCGCGACGCGGTTGAATTTGCCGACAATAGTCCAGTGCCGCCGCTGTCAGATTTATATCACGATGTGTACCGTGAACCATGGGGGCCCTACACCGGCACCAGCGAGCCGCGCATGTACGGCGGCGCATTGAATCCACCAACATTTCGCGCCACCCGCGAGGGAGATGGTTTGATATGAGCGCCACGCAGGAACTTGAATTTCGTGACGCAATCCGCGACGCCATGAGCGAGGAGATGCGCCGTGACAAGCGCGTCATGTTGATCGGCGAGGAAGTGGCCGAGTACAACGGCGCCTATAAAGTGAGTCGCGGAATGCTGGACGAGTTTGGTCCCAAGCGGGTGATTGACACGCCCATTTCTGAAAGTGGCTTCGCGGGCATGGCCATCGGCGCCGCCATGTTGGGTTTGCGCCCCGTGGTTGAATTCATGAGCTGGTCATTTAGTTTGGTGGCCGCTGATCCTATTTTAAATAATGCGCCCAAGATGTTGTTCATGAGCGGCGGGCAATTTGGTTGTCCTATTGTGTTCCGCGGAAATGACGGAGCGGGTGGCCAACTTGGAAGCACGCATAGTTGGTGCGTGGAGGGTTTGTTCTCCAATGTTCCTGGAATAAAAATTGTCATTCCATCCACGCCCGCCGACGCCAAAGCCCTCATGAAGACCGCCATTCGCGACGACGATCCCGTGTTCTTTATGGAGAGCGAGCGTTTGCTTGGAATGAAGGGCGAGGTGCCCGTTGGCGATGATGTGCTTTTGAAATTTGGGCAAGCCTGTGTCCGCCGCCCAGGCACCGATTGCACAATCGCCTCATGGGGTCGGCCCGTGCATTTCTGCATGGAAGCCGCGCAAGAGCTGGCCAAAGAGGGCATTTCCTGCGAGGTGCTTGATCTGCGCACCATTCGTCCGCTGGATATTGGCGCCATTGAGCGCTCCGTGCGCAAAACATCCAACCTTGTCATAGTTGATCAATCGTGGAGCTTTGGCAGCCCCGGCTCGGAAGTCGCGGCGCAAATTCATCGGCGTTGCTTTGATGATTTGGACAATCATGTGCACCGCGTTCACACCGAGGATGTACCCGCGCCGTACGCTTTCAATCTGGAGCAAGAGTATTTGCCCAACACTCGAAAAATTTGCGAGGCGGTTCGCAGCGCCACATACAACGCATAAACGCAACGCACGCACCATATAAATAACATGCCAATCTCAGTCACAATGCCACGCCTTTCGGACACCATGGAATCTGGGACCATTGTTCGTTGGAATGTGAAAGAGGGCGACGCCGTGAAAAGCGGAATGGTTGTGGCCGACATTGAAACCGACAAGGCCACCATGGAAATGCCGGTTTTTGACGACGGGAAAATTTTGAAACTGCTTGTGCCCGCGGGTCAGCAAGTGAAAGTGGGCACGCAGATCGCGCTGATTGCGGAGGATGGCGAAACCCATGACCAAAGTGGCGCCTCCAGCCAGGCGCATTCCGGCGTGGTGGTTCCTGCGACTTCCTCCACAAAAGTGGCTGAAACTACGGGTATTTCCCCCACTGTCCACACGCACGGCGCAAGCCATGCTCAACCCATCGACGCCCAAGCCGAGGAGATTCTTCAGCCCGACGGCGCGCGTGTTCGCGTAAGCCCAGTGGCGCGGCGCATCGCCGAGCAAGAGCGCGTTGATCTTGCATCGCTTCAAGGTTCGGGTCCCGCCGGGCGCATCATCAAGCGCGATGTGTTGAATGCGCTTGAAAATCGCGGCGCGACGCCAGCCTCACAATTCACCAAAGCCCCACAGGGTGGTTCAATGTCCTCGGCCACAACCAGCGCGCAGGTCAGCGCGTCAAGTTCGTTGGCTGTTCCAGTTACGCCAACTCCGCGCTCGGGCGGCTTGGTTGTCGCGGGTCTGCAAAGCACCGAGGTGGCGGTGAATTCCATGCGCCAAACTATCGCCAAACGATTGGTTGAAAGCAAGACCACCATTCCGCATTACCAAGTGTCCATGAAGTTTGAACTTGATCGATTGATGGCGCTGCGCGAGCAACTCAATGGCGAGCTCGCTGGCATGGGTATTAAACTTTCGGTGAACGATTTCATTGTGCGTGGCTGCGCGTTGGCCATGGCCAAGCACCCGTATGTGAATGCAAGTTGGGCCGGCGATAAAATTCTCATGCATCAGCAGGTGAATGTGGGCGTGGCTGTGGCGTTGGATGAGGAGAAGGGCGGTGGCTTGTTGGTGGCCGTTATCCGCGATGTGGATCGCAAGAGTTTGCGCGCCATTTCCAGCGAAACCAAGTCCCTTTCAGAGAAGGCGCGCACCCGCGGCTTGTCCATGGATGACATGTCCGACAGCACCTTCACCGTTTCAAACCTGGGCATGTTTGGCGTAGAGCATTTCACGGCCATTATCAATCCACCCAACTCCGCCATTCTTGCCTGCGGCGCCGCGTTGAAGCAGCCCGTGGTGCGCGATGATCAATTGACCATCGGCTATGAAATGACGGCCACGCTTTCGCTTGATCACCGCGTAATTGATGGCGCCATGGCGGCGCGTTGGTTGAACACGCTCAAGGCATTGCTTGAAAATCCGGCCACGCTGTTGGTGTGATGGCTTCATCCAACGCCAGCCATGGCGCGTGAATAAAAGTACACAAGACTTGGCTCGCACGCCTATTGGTTGTGGCGCGACGCTCTCAGATTGACGCTTGCAATGCGTGGGGGTCTTACGCCGGACTTGGCATAATGCCAATTTCCGGTGGTGGTGGTTCCGTCTTGGGTGTCGTTGGCGCGGTGGTTGCCGTGGAAAGTATTTCAACCACGGTTGGCGCTTGAATCGCTTCGCCGCGAATAATGCGCTGCACATCCTCCACATGAAGTGTTTCATATTTCAACAACGCCTCGGCAAGCGTGGAAACCTTGTCCCAGTTTTCGTTGACAATGCGATGGGCGTCGCTGAACGCGCTGTCAATGATGCGGCGAACTTCCTCGTCAATAATGCGCGCGGTGTCCTCTGAAAAGTCGCGTTCCGACACGAATGACTCGCGCGTGTCTTGCCCTGCGTAGCGCACAAATCCAAGCTTTTCGCTCATGCCCCATTCCAACACCATGGCGCGTGCAAACGATGTGGCCATTTTAATATCCATGGAGGCGCCGCTGGAAACATCGCCATTCTGGCGCTCCTCAGCAATGCGTCCAGCGCACAAGACGCGCATGGTGGCAAGTACAAATTTGCGTGAATAGCCATAGCGATCCTTCTCGGGCAAACTAAATGTCACGCCCAACATTTGGCCGCGAGGAATAATGGTGACCTTGTGTAGGGGGTCAGCGTCGGGCAAAAGCACTTGCAAAATGGCGTGGCCGGATTCGTGATACGCCGTGGCGATGCGTTCCTGCTGTTCAATGCGGCGACTTTTCTTGGCGCGTCCAAATCGAATCTTGTCGCGTGCCTCCTCCATGTCGGTCATCTCAATGAATTCCTTGTCCAGCATGGTGGCAAGAATGGCGGCCTCATTGATGATGGCGGCAAGGTCGGCGCCGCTGAACATGGGGGTACTGCGCGCCATGCGCTCCAGGTTTACATCTGGACCCATCTTTACTTTCTTCGCGTGCACACTCAGAATTTGTCGGCGGCCGGCCACATCAGGGAATTGCACGGCCACGGTGCGGTCAAAGCGGCCTGGTCGTGTCAACGCTGGATCAAGCACATCGGCGCGATTGGTGGCTGCAATGACAATAACCTGGTCATTGGCGTCAAATCCGTCCATTTCCACCAAAATGGCGTTCAAAGTTTGTTCTCGTTCATCGTGTCCACCCGTGGTGAATCCACCACCACGACGGCGGCCAACGGCGTCCACTTCATCCAAGAAAATAATGCACGGAGAATTTTCCTTGGCTTGCTTGAACAAATCGCGCACGCGGCTGGCGCCAACGCCCACAAACATTTCGACAAAGTCGCTTCCAGAAATGGAGAAGAAAGGAACTTCCGCTTCGCCAGCGATGGCTTTGGCGAGCAATGTTTTTCCACACCCTGGTGGACCTTCAAGCAACACTCCGCGCGGAATGCGTCCGCCAAGGCGTTGAAATCGTTTTGGGTCCCTTAAGAACTCCACCAATTCGGAAACTTCCTCCTTGGCCTCGTCAATACCGGCGACATCGGCGAAGGTTGTGTGCGCCATGTCCTTGTTGCTCACGCGGTGCTTGCTGCGGCCAAAGTTGCCAAGCATTCCACCCGCGCCACCACCCGCGTTGCGCATGCTGCGCGAAAGTAGGAACCACAAAAGTCCAAGAATTATGATCGTGGGCAATATGGTCATTGCGATCTGAGCCAGGGCGCTGGTGGCCACATCGGCGCGCCAAGGAATGCTGGCAGCCTCTAAATCCTTGGTGTACTTTTCGTACTCGCCAGGGAAAATGGATACAAAAATCGGCGCCGGTTTATCTCCATAACGCTCAGAAAAACCCTTGGTATTGGGTTTGACATCCGCGCTGATTTTATCGCTTTGAATGACAACGGAGTTGCTTACAAGCTTGTCTTCTTTGGCAAGCACCATGAATTGTTGCCAAGTTTCAATGGGCTCGCCGCGTGTGGGGCCGCCAAAAATAATAATAGAAATAAGAACGCCAAGTAGAGCCAGTATGAACCATGTCGCGCTTTGGCGTCGCGGTTTGCCCTGTGGAGCGGAGGAATTTGGAGTGGGCGGATCAATTCGCTTCACGGGTTTGTCAATTTTCTTTTTAGAGGCCATGGGCAATGTGTTCGGATCAATGGGTTTGTTGTTCATGTTCATTCTCTACTTTTCAATCGCGCATAACAATGCGCGCATAGTCACCAATCTGCTTGAAGGTTTGCCACAATATCGTCGGCAAGCCGTTGAGTCACTTCAAATCGCGCCAAGTCAAGTGGTTCCGCCTGCGAGCGGCTTGTAACCACCACACCACTTGAGGTAAAGCCTTTACGGGCCGTAATAGACTTTCCAGTTCGCACATCGACCCAATCCCAATCCAATGTCACAGTGTAGGCGACTTCCTCCGATAAACCAGTTGCAACGCTTTGGCTCATTTGTGAAACTTTGACAGTGACCACTTTGCCGCGCAGAATGGTGTCCGCTTTGCCGTCATGCGTGACGGTGTATGGCGTGGTTTGTTGCAATCGTTTTTGCAAAGCCTCCGTCAATTGAAATCCCATATCGCGATCAGGCGTGGCGTTGGCAAAAACAGGGACGGAAATACTGCGATATTTGGTGGGTAAAACGCTTCCGCCCTTCATGCCCTTGGAGGAGCAAGCAAGCGTGATTGAAAAGGCCATGGCGGCGCACGCAAGCGCGATCATTCCAAGAGCCAGGCGTCTGGGATCAGTTTGAAAGTTCAATTTCATTGTGGTTGAGGGGGCGAAGGCGGCGCCGCGGGCTTGGTGGTTTGATCCTCGGACTGCAATGTGGCGCCCGCGACAGGTTGCTGTGGCGTTGTTTGATCGACCGCGGGAAGAGGAATTTCCGCAGCGGGAACCACGCCAGTGGGTTCATTTATGTTTGGTGTTCCAAGTAATGTGCTTTGCAGTTGCGCGTAGTCGGGGCAATTTTTGGCCACCCGTTCCGGCAATTTGGCGACCACACCTGGCGCAATCTTGAGCGCTTGAATGGTGGCGATTGATTTTGGAAATCGATTTACCAGCGAGCGCAGCGTGAGTTCAGTGGAAATATAATCGCCCATACTTTGATACCACATGGCGTCGTTGAGAAGTTTGGCGGCTTCGCTTTCATACACCCGCACAAGCAGCGCCTCGGCGCCAATTTGCTGCGCCAACGCTGGATCATCCGCTTGCAACAACTTCAACCTGGAGGTGGCCTCACGCAAGCCGCTGGCGTCATATTGCGGGCCTTTGAACTGCGCGTAATAGCTATAAATCAAGCGTAATTTGGCTTTATTCACCTGCTTGGAGCGTGGATAATTTTGCACAAACAAGTCGTACGAATCAGCGGCCAGCGGCATGTCGCGAATGCGGAAGTAGTAGTCGGACAATTCCATGCCGGCTTTTTCTGCAAGCTCGCTGCCAGGCAGGCGCTCTTGAATGCGGATGAAAATTTCCTGCGCGTCATCGCCCGCGTCGAGCCACCGAAAAGTTCCCAGGAATTTTTTTCGCAAGCCATGCGCGTAGGCTTTGGCAATTTCAAATTCGCGCTCCAGCGCGGGAATGAATGACGAGGTGGATGAATAGCGGCGCGCCACATCTTCATAGGCGAAGAGCGCTTTGTATTCATTGCCCAGAGCTAATTGAGCGTCGCCCAGGATGAGAAACGCCTCGGCGCGGCCTTGACCAAGCGGATTGTTTTCCAGAAAATTATCGGACAAGTTCTTGGCGCGCGCCGCGTCGCCATTGGCGAGCGCCACGCGAGCTTGTTGCAATTGCTCATCAACTGGCGAGGGAACTTCCGAGGGCTTCCAGCGGTCAAATTCATCCAGGGTGTAGTCGGTTTGTGCCAGGGCGCATTCGGCGGTGGCGAACAAGCCGGCGCCAAAGCCCATCACCGCCACAAACACGCTCAATTGAATCCGCCGAATCATTGTGGGAATGGTAGCGATGACGCTCAGGCTATGGCGAGATGCGCTTGCATTTGCAAAGAGTATTTGCATAGAAAATATGCTTGAACGGTGTCAATTTTTTTATTTTGACTATGCCTTTGGGGGGCAAATTGCCGATCTACACATGTCGGATGGGTCCGACCGTTTTCGCAGGATGCGGGGCGTGAAGCTTAGGGGCTGCCATGGATGGGCGTAACCCTCACCTATTGATTGCTCGCATTGCGAGCGCGGTCATCGCACTTGGTTCAATTCAGGCGATTGCACTTGGCAATTCTGTCGATCTAGAATCGCAAATTGTGGTGCTTCGACCAGTGGATGCGCATGTGTCCACGAGCGGAAGTTGGATTTCAATCTTTGTGTTTGCTGGATTGTGCCTGTTGGGTGTCGCATTGTGGTGGCGCGCAAGGTTTGGATTTCGCTTCGCAGGGGGCGCGGGATTTATTTCCAAATTATTTTTCACGGCGCATGCCCAGCGCGCCGTTGGCAATGGCGCCATTGAAATACTGGATCGCACCGCCATGGCAAAGGGACAGGCGCTTGCATTGGTGCGTGTTGGTGATCGTGTGGTGCTACTTGGCCAAAGCGCGCAAGGCTTTCAGCGGTTGGCGGAGTTCGCGGTCGACTCTCCACAAGCCATCCATGGCATGAGCGAACAATCCCCACGCAATGATTGCGCCAGCGATTTGCTTGGGAGGGTGGGCTGATGGCGCTGTTGGCAACACTGAATCAAACGGTGGGCAATGTGCCCGTGGGTTTGAGCGGCGGCGCGGAACTGGCCGCGGCTGCGGTTGGCTTTGCGCTGCTTCCAGCGGCGTTGGCTTTATGCACTTGCTTTCCACGCATATTCATCACCCTCAGCATTCTTCGACAAGGACTGGGCTTGGGCGCGGTGCCCAGCAACCTTATTGTGCTTGGCCTCAGCGTCGCGCTCACCATTGCGGCCATGACGCCAACATTAAAGGCCGCTTGGGATGGCGGCTTGTCGAAACTGGCCAGCGGCAGCACCGGCGATCCAATGATCGCCGTCAAAGGCGCCGAGGCTCCACTGCGCGCGTTCATGTTTGACCAACTGCAAGCGCAGAATGGTGGACCAACTTTGGAGGCCGTGTTGAAATCCAAAGGCACGCCGGTTGAAGCTGGTCAGTCGCTCACGCGGCGCGATGTGGACACGCTCACGCTTGCTCCTGCCTTCGCGCTGAATGAATTGCGCGTGGCGTTCATGCTGGGCTTCAAAGTTTTACTGCCATTCCTGGTGATCGACCTAGCCGTGGCGGCGGTTATGGCCAGTCTTGGACTTTTCATGACACCACCTTCTTTAATCAGTTTGCCCTTGAAATTGCTCCTTTTTGTGGCAGTCGATGGTTGGGCGCTGGTGTCCACGGGCTTGATCGCTGGCGTGGCGCGCGTGGCGCAAACATAAACAATGCAACCTCTATCCATGCACCCATTCACCATGCACCAAAGGTTCAGCCATGACTGAGGCTGACATGGTGGACGCATTGCGCTCCGCGCTGTCGGCGGCGTTGGTGTTGGCGTTGCCACTTTTATTGGTGGGACTTTTGGTTGGATTGATCTCTGGTTTCATTCAGTCGTTGTCCAATGTGCAAGACGCCGCCGCAGCATTTGCGCCACGCTTGATCGCGGTGGCATTGGTGGCCATCGCGCTTGCGGGTTGGATGAGCTCAAAGGTGATCGACTTCGCCGTCACAATGATGGGCATGGTCATGAACATCAACGCATTGAGCGTGACCGGAGGTGGCTAAGTGAGTGTCTCTGCTATTGCGATCGCGGGCGCGGCGCGCGCGGTGGGAGCCGCCATGTGCGCACCAGCATTTACCATGATTCCATGGCGTTTTCGATTGGTTTTAGCAGCCGGGGCGGGTTGGGCTGCGGCGCCAATCGCGGCGGGTGATTCCATGATCACCACCATTTCCGTGCCGCACATTGCGGTTGAAATTTCCATTGGCGCGTTGATTGGTTTGCTAGCGGCCATTGCCGTTGAAGCGTTGCGCGTGTGTGGGCGAGTCATTGGCGAGCAAATGGGGTTGTCATTGGCTCAAGCCTACGACCCCGCGATTGATGGCGAAGCCAACGCCGCTGAAATGCTTTTCACTTGGAGTGCCATCACCATCTTTGTCGCGGTCGGTGGAATTCAAACCATCGCCATGACCGCCGCCGCAAGCGTGCGCACGCTGCCGCCGGAATCATGGGCGCAAAGCGGGCTTGCCGACATGGTGGCGTCCTTGCTTGACGCTGCCATGGTGGTGGGATTGAAAGCGTGCTTGCCGGTTGTGGGCGTGTTGGCCGCGGTCACCGCGGTGGCCGCGTTGGTGGCGCGTATTGTGCCGGGTTTTTCAACCTTTTCCGCGGGATTTGGCCCGCGCGCCGCGGTGGGCATGGCGGCGGCGTTGGCCACCTGCGGCGTGATATGGGCCAGCGAAAATGCGTTCATTCAGAATTCACTGGCGCAGATTGCCAATGGAGTCGCTCCATGATGTCGAGCGAATCCGCCGAACGCGTTCATGCGCCATCGCCTTCCAAACGCGAGCAAGTTGTTTCACAAGGATATGGACCAAGAGCAAGTTGGCTTGCGTCGTTTCTGGGCATTGTGTTTTTCATAGGGCTGGCTTCATTGGCCGCGCCGCTGTGGATTGGCTCGCTTGTGCAAATGGCGCGTGACTTATTTCAACTGACTGCGACACAATCCCCAATCCAATACTGGTCCGCGGCGATCACGCCAACATTGTGGCTGGTCGCCATGGCGCTGCTTGCCGCCGTGTTGGGCCACGCTTGCGCGCATGGAACTTGGTTGCGGTTGGGGGGCTGGAAACTGCGACCACGCAGCAGTGTGTTGCAACGCATTCCTAGCGTATTTGCAGGTGTTATTGCGGCTGTTGCAACCATGGCAGCCAGCCTGGCCTTCGCGTGGCCGTGGCTGAAAAATATTTCGACATGGAGTTCAGACTCGCTCGTCAATGTGGTGTGGTCGGTGCTTGCAATGATTGGTCTTACAACATTGGGCGCCGCCATGACGCTGTGTTTGGCGGCATTCATGCAGCGCCTCAAGGCGCGTCACGCGTTCGAGGTGGGTATTCGTTTAACAAGCGCCCAAGCGCGCGAGGCGGCGCGCGAATCCGGCGAGGGGCGCGTGACTCGTCGAGCGCCATTGCGCATGACCAGCCGCGTCACGGAGAAGCCATCATGATTTCAAACTTGATCGACACACACGCCAAGCCAACGCTACGCACCGAATGGTTGGTTCCTGCCGCGTTCATTGGTTTGGTGACGGTGCTTGTTGTTCCGCTTCCACCCATGGCCATGGACGCGCTGATCGCCATCAATTTCGCGCTCAGTGGATTGGTGCTGGCCACTGCCGCAAATATGCGAAAACCTCTGGATTTCAGCGTTTTTCCTGCGTTGGTCTTGGGCACCACGCTGCTGCGTCTTGGAATCAATATCGCCAGTACGCGTTTAATTTTGGCAATGGATGCCACCACTCCGCAGGCGGGTGGCGCCGTGGCCGGATCGGTCATAGAAGCCTTTGGTGAAATTGCCGCTGGAAGCAATCCCATAGTTGGACTCAGCGTGTTCGCCATGTTGGTGGTTGTGCAGTTTGTGGTGGTCACGCGCGGCTCGGTGCGTATGGGTGAAGTTTCCGCGCGCTTTGCGCTTGATGCATTGCCTGGAAGACAAATGGCCATTGACGCGGATCTTGCCAGTGGCGCCATCAGCGCGGCGCAAGCCAGTGAGCGGCGCGAGTTGGTGCTGCGCGAGGCGGATTTTCACGGAGCCATGGATGGCGCGGGCCGCTTTGTGCGCGGGGATGCGGTAGCGGGCATTGTGATCGTGTTGGTGAATATCGTGGGTGGATTTTTGGTGGGCATGATTCAGAAAAATTGGACCATGGCAGAGTCGCTGCGCGTCTTCACGCTGCTGGCGGTGGGCGATGGTTTAGTCACGCAAATCCCCGCGTTTTTGGTGGCAACCGCCTCTGGATTGGTGGCCGCGAAAGCCGCCAGCGGCGAAACATTGGGCGTGGAAATTCCCCGTCAACTGGGCGCGCGGCCGGTCACATTGTGGATTGTCTCGGGGTTGCTTGCGGCGCTTTCCATGACGCCGCTTCCCACGGTTCCTCTCTTGGGCGCGTCGCTTCTACTGGCGGCCGCCGCGTGGTGGATTGGTCGCGTGCAATCTGCCGCCACCCAACTCGCCGCGCAAACGCAACGCTCGGCGCTGAGCGCGTCGGAGTCGCTGGAAGACGCGCTTGTGATTGAACCCATCAGCATTGATTTGGGGCTTGACTTGTTGATGTTGGCGCATGAGCAACGCAAGGAAACCGGCTTGCTTGCATTGATTGCGGGTGTTCGTCGGCGTCTTGCAATGGAAATGGGCGTGGTGGTTCCATCGGTTCGCATTCGTGATGATCCAAATTTGTCAGCCGATTCATATGTCATCCGCATTCGCGGTGCGGCGGTGGGTGGCGGGGTGCTTCGACCGCAGCAGATGTTGGTCATGGACTCCAAAGGTGGCGTGCCCGATGTGCCGGGCGAGTTGGCAACCGAGCCGGCGTTTGGGTTGCCGGCGATTTGGGTGGATAGCGCGGCCGCGAACAATCTAGAGGGTCAGGGCTTTGCCATCGCCGATGCTGGTGGCGTTCTAGCCACGCATGTATTGGAGGTTTTGCGCAAGAAAGCCTGGGAATTGATCACCCTCGAGGAGACCGCCAAAATCCTTGAGCGGCTTCGAACGCGCTCGCCCAACTTGGCGGCCATGTTGACGCCTCCCACATGGGGACTGGATCGCATTCGTGGAATTCTTCAGGAGCTGCTGCGTGAAGGTGTGGCCATTCGCGACATTGAAAAGATCGCCGAACTCATGGTTTCCATGCCCAGTACGGCCTTGCCCGAGCAGACGGTCGCTGTCGTTCGCAGCGTGGTCTCAAGCGATGTCTGCGATCGATTAACCACGCGTAACTCCAGTGGTAAAAGCATTTTACAAGCGGTGTGGATGGACGAGGCCATGATGATTTCATGTGGTGCATTGGCCGCCGCCCAGCGCAGTGTGGTGCCGGAAGCGGCGGCGGCTGAAAAGTTGCTGCGCTGCGTGGCGCCGGGCCTTCGTGATCTTTTACGCCGTGGCCTGCCCGCGATTGTTGTCACGCCAAGGCAACTTCGAGGGTCAGTGAGCCGCGCGTTGCGTGGTCGCTTGGGCGATGTGTCAGTGATCGCACGCGAGGAAATTCCAGAAGGTGTTGAGTTGATTTTGGTGGAACCAGCGCAAACTGAGGTGGTTCAATGAGTGTCTTGAAGGTACGGCTGTATTCAGGCGTAAATAAAACCATTCTGCTGGCACAAGCGCAAGCGGAGCATCCTGATGGCTTTGAAATTCTCTCCATGACCACAACGGGGTTCGCATGGTGGCGCAAATTCGTTTTGCAAGTGCGGCCTTTAGTTCCAAGCGGGCACCAAGAATTGCGTAAAACTAGGCTTGTTTGTGCTATTTATGCCGAACGCGAGCGGCGCCAGCAACAGGCGGCGCAGCAGGATGTCATGCGTCACGCGCATGATGCTCATTCGCAACGCAGCGTCTAATTCTTGCAACGCAGCGTCTAATTCTTGCGGCGCCCATCTGGCGACGCACATGGTGTTCCAATGCACCACATTTGCGCGTTTGCCAATATGTGCAACTTGAAATAATAATTTTGATGAAGTATTCAACTTTGACTTGCGTACTTCAACACTTAAGTTAAGATATGAACATCAAGGTGATGCCAAGGAATCGGCACATCAAGATTTGCGGGCGTATTTTCCGCAAGATATTGAACCATGTCGCCCCGCGGGGGTGGCTGGTTGATGGGCTTTAGGTCAAGGAGCGACCGCATGTCCAAGATAAATTCGCAGGCCACGCGTACAAACGCAGCCCGCGGTGAAAAGCCGGTGATTGGCGTGGCGAAGAAGTCGTCAACCAATTCGCCGTCGCGTATCACAAACTCAAAGCGTTCTCGTTCTTCCCGCATTTCCAACATTGCAGCGACGGATCCCAGTGGAACCACCGCCACTGAAAAACCGCGAAGTAAAAAAGCGGTTCGAGCTAGCGCACCTTCCATTGCCGAACTGGTCATGGACACGCCTGAGGGCGTGTATGTGGCGTGGAAAATGTTCAGCGAGTTGGCGCGTGATTCGCCCGCGCGCGAGCAACTTCGCAACCGTCTTATGGAGCGCTACCGCGAAGTAGTGCGCTATACCGCTGAGCGCATGCACAAGCGGTTGCCCGCCGAAGTGGATGTGGACGACCTCACCAGCGCGGGTTTGTTCGGCCTCATGGACGCGATCAATTCCTTCGACCTCAGCCGCAATGTGAAGTTTGAAACCTATTGCGCGCAGCGCATTCGTGGCGCCATCTTTGACGAGCTGCGAGCCATGGATTGGGTTCCGCGCCTTGTTCGCAGCCGTACCGCCACCATGGACCGCGCCAAGAAAGCCATTGAAATGGAGCATGGGCAAAAGGCGACCGAGGACGAGGTGGCTGAGCGTCTGCAAATGAACCCCGATGACTTTGAGAAACTCAACCGCGACTCCAAGCCCGTGGGCATTGTCAGCTTGAACCGCAAATGGAATGACAAGGATTCGGGAAACGAGTCGCGCGAAATGGATGTGGCCAAAGATCGTGGTCAAGAAATGCCGACCGATCGCATTCATCGCATCGATGTGCAAGAGTTGTTGACCAAGGGCCTGAGCCGCTCGGAACGGTTGATTTTAATTCTGTACTACTACGAAGAAATGACCATGAAAGAAATCGGTCTCACGCTTGATCTCTCGGAAAGTCGTGTGAGCCAAATGCACTCTTCCATCTTGGCGCGGCTGAAAGCCCAGATGAAACATCGCGTGAAGGATCTCTGAACCAATCCATCTGAGATCCTCACTTTTCTAGGCCGTCTCCTCTCGTCCGATCAGAGGGGACGGCCTTTCTCTTTCAGGACTTGTTCAGGTCCATTGCGCAAGCCGCATTCCAAGCATGAATTGCCTCAAAAAAGCAATTATTGACGAACCGCGATTGGATCAGCGTCGATTAAAAATTCCGCCATGGTCTTGGATCGAATTTCATCCACGCCAATGCCCGGCGCCAATTCCCTCAGCACAAAGCGGTCGCGCTTGCGATCAAATTCCATCACGCACAAATCGGTGATCAACAAATCAACGCATGAAAGTCCAGTCAGTGGCAGCGTGCATTGTGGCAGCACCTTGCTCTCGCCTTTTTTATTGCAGTGATCCATCACCACCACGCGCCGCTTCACGCCCGCCACCAAATCCATGGCGCCGCCCATACCCTTGACCAACTTTCCAGGAATCATCCAATTGGCAAGATCGCCCGCTTGGCTCACCTCCATTGCTCCCAGAATGGCGAGATCAATGTGGCCTCCACGAATCATGGCGAAACTGTCGGCGCTGGAAAAGAAACTATGCCCTGCCACGCCGGTCACCGTTTGCTTGCCGGCGTTGATTAAATCCGCGTCCACATTCGCCTCGGTTGGAAAGGCACCCATGCCCAACATTCCGTTCTCGCTTTGCAACCAGACGGTCATGTTGGCGGGCACATAGTTCGCCACCAATGTTGGAATGCCAATTCCCAAGTTCACATAAAAACCTTCGCGAAGTTCAAGTGAGGCACGCTTTGCAAGTTGATCACGGTTCAAGGGCATTGGGGGATTGTGCGCTGACTTGCCCGCCACGGCAACTGGCGTAAATTCGATATGCTTCACGCCCCATGTCAAACGCAAAAGACCTATTGAAACGCCTTGGAATTGATCGACACCCACGCTTGCTGCCTTGCGGTGGCGCCGACAGCATTGTCAGCGAATGTCCGGCAACGGGCGAGGCCATAGGAACGGTTCGAATGGACACCTCCGCGGACTTGGAGGCGGCCATTGTGCGATGTGTTGCCGTTCAAAAGGCATGGCGCATGTTGCCCGCTCCTCAGCGCGGCGAAATTGTCCGCCAAATTGGCGAGGAGTTTCGTAAACACAAAAATGATCTTGGCGAATTGGTCACGCTCGAGGCCGGTAAAATTCGCGCCGAGGGTCTTGGCGAAATTCAAGAGTGTATTGATATTGCCGATTTTTCCGTGGGACTTTCGCGACAGTTGTATGGAAACTCCATGCACAGCGAACGACCAAGCCACCGCATGTTTGAGCAATGGCATCCGCTTGGAACCATTGGCTGCATCACGGCGTTCAATTTTCCCGCCGCCGTGTGGGCATGGAACGCCATGCTTGCCGCCACTTGCGGCAACGCCACATTATGGAAGCCAAGTTTAATTACACCCATTGTGGCCATTGCCTGCAACGAAGTCGCGCAACGCGTTATGCAAGCACAAACTATTTTTCGCCCCGACTATGGCGACCCGCGTGATGTCTTTGGCCTTGTCATTGGCCGCGACAGCGAGGTGGGCGAGCGCATGGTGGCGGACCGCAGGTTGCCGCTTATTTCCGCCACCGGAAGTTGCCGTATGGGCCGCAAAGTCGGTCAAGTTGTGGCGGGGCGCCTAGGCCGAGCGTTGCTTGAATTGGGTGGAAACAACGCCATTATTGTCATGCCCGACGCCGACATGAAATTGGTGGAACGCGCGGTTGTATTTGGCGCGGTGGGAACGGCGGGGCAGCGCTGCACCAGCACGCGCAGATTGATCGCGCATGAAAGTATCGCGCAGAAGCTCACGGAAAAGTTGACACACTTGTACGCCAGCATAAAAATTGGCGACCCTATGGATGCGTCAACGCTCATGGGTCCGCTTATTCACGCCGACGCCAAGCGCGCCATGAAGAGCGCCATTGAGCAAGCCGTGGAGCAGGGATGCCAAGTGAAATATGGCGGTCTGCCTGGTATTGCCAAAATGGAGGATCGACCCGGCTATTTCTGCGAGCCCACCATTATCACCGTACCCAAGGGCGTGGTGCCAAGCATTTGTCGCGAGGAAACCTTCGCGCCCATCTTGTATATCTTCAGCGTGAAAAATTTGGAGGAGGCCATGGAAATTCACAACGGTGTGGATCAAGGACTTTCCAGCGCAATCTTCACCGACAGTGTCCGTAGCGCCGAGCGATTCTTATCGCACAAAGGAAGCGACTGCGGTATTGCCAATGTGAACTTGGGAACCAGCGGCGCTGAAATTGGCGGCGCATTTGGCGGCGAAAAGGACACGGGCGGAGGCCGTGAAAGTGGCTCTGATTCGTGGAAGCAATACATGCGCCGTCAAACATGCACGGTGAATTGGGGCACTGATTTGCCTTTAGCCCAAGGCATTCGCTTTGGAGATTAAGCCCTGCTTGGTTTGTCTTTGGCGGGCACAGGTGGCAATGACTGCGCGCTCGGCAACGCCTCGCTTGTCATGGGCGTGATTGTGGGTTGCGCGTTCGCCTTGGCGAAGCGAATCAGCGACCACTGCAAATCCGATGTTGTTGGTGATCCATGCACGGCGATCTTCATCCATAAACCTTGTTCGTCCACATATGGACCCACAAGTTGACGCCATTTGCCAGTTTCAGAAATGGGAGCAATTGTCCATTCATCATCGCCCAAATTCCAAAGCAATCGCCACTGAATTTCTTCGGGGCGCGTTCCATTGCCAATGACTTGCGCAGCCCATCCGCGGCCATCCCATGTGATGGCGGGAAATGTCACGCGGTGCTTTCCAAAAAGTGTTCCACCAACAAACCACGCCAAGATTGCAGCCAGCAGCACAAAGATGGCGGCGCGCACTAGTAAATTTCGAAAAGCGAGTGTGGCTTGTCCCATATACATTTCTTTCGGAGCGACATCTTAGTCGTATTGATCAAACAAGTTGCAGCTCATGATCGGGCGATCCAACCCGCGTACACCGCCCAAGCAAAACTTCCAGCCACCACAATTCGCCACCAACCAAAGACCGCCAAAGTATGGCTTCCCAGCCATTTCACGAGCCATTTCACGCTAATAGCCGCGCTCACGGTGGCCGTGACCAGACCCACAAGAATTGGAAGCGGTCCGCCCAGCGCCGCTATGAATTGTTGTATTGATTCAGAGCCGCCCTTGATCACGCTCAGGCTTTCATACAGCGACGCCGCTCCCAATGTTGGAAGCCCCAACAAGAACGCAAATTCCGCAGCCGCCACGGGAGGCAGTCCAACCAACATTCCGCCAAGCAGCGTGACCAGCGAGCGGCTGGTTCCAGGCATCAGCGCCAACACTTGCATCATGCCAATGATCAACGCGCCCTTGATTGTCAAGCGCGCCAACGCATCGCCGGGCTCATAGTCCTGCTGAATTTTTTTCTGGTTCCAACTTTTGAGCAACACCATTGCCAAGCCGCCAACTAATAACGCCACAACAACTGGTCCAGGAAAAAAGAAATGCGCCTTAATGGTCTTGCGAAATATCAAGCCAATCACCGCCGCAGGTATGAACGCAATGACCAGTTTCAACAGCAGGGCAAAGCCAACCTTGGATTCTTCAGTGGCCAACCGTGGACGCGCCACGCCCACGCACCCTTGCCCCATGGTGCGCAATCGTTTCCAGTACAAGCCTGCCACCGCCAAAATTGCGCCGCCTTGAATGATGATTTCAAATTGATCCAGCGACTCCTTTATGGACGCCATATCGGCGCCGTGTTCGTCCTTGCCAAGGCCGAGCATGGACCCCGCCAGAATGAGATGCCCAGTGCTGCTCACGGGCAAGTACTCCGTCACGCCCTCCACAATTCCAAGGATAATTGCGTCAAAAATAGTCATTTTTATTCTTCCTTGAGCCAAGGCATTAGGTCGCGCACCGCGCGCCCCGCGGCTTCAATTGGATGTTGCTGCGCAATTTCTTGCATTTTTTTCAGACGCGTGAATCCATCATTGGCATCGCGTTGAAAGCGCGCCGCAAAGGTTCCATCTTGCACGCCCGCAAGAATGCGTTTGAAGTCCGCTCGTAATTGTTCGCTCACGAACATTTGTTCTGCGTCAAACGCACCAAACTCCGCGGTGGTACTGATGGCATCGCGCATGCCAGATGGCCCACGCGCGTACACCAAGTCCGCGACTTGTTTAAGCTCATGGCAGCATTCAATGTACGCAAGCATGGGTGGATATCCCGCGTCCACTAAAGTTTCATAAGCAACTTTCACCAGCGCCAACATTCCGCCGCATAACACGGATTGCTCGCCAAACAAATCCGCCTCGGCCTCGGCGGCGAAAGTAGTTTCAACAATGGCCGCGCGCACCGATCCAATTCCGTTGGCCCACGCAAGTCCAAGCGCGCGCGTGTTGGCGGCATTCACGCCGTCGGCATGTACCGCAAACAAACTGGGAATTCCTTGACCCATGACAAAGCGATTGCGCAATGTCTTGCCCGGTCCCTTGGGCGCAACCATGACCACGCCAATATGGGGCGCCGGCTTGAGAATTCCAAAGCGAATTGAAAACCCGTGCAAAAATCCCACAACCGCATGCGGCGCTAGGTGGGGGGCAATCGCCACACTCCACATTTGCCCATGAATTTCATCGGGTAGGGCAACAATGACCAAATCCGCGTTTTCTACGGCTTTTGCGCTTGTAAGCACCTCAAATCCAGCCGACTTTGCCATGGCCAGGCCGCGGGTTCCAGCCTCGGCTCCAATCCGCACCTGAACACCGTTGTCGCGCAAATTCTGCGCGTGCGCCTGCCCCTGATTTCCATAACCCAATATGCAGACGCACTTTCCAATGAGTGGATCAAGTGGCGCTTGGACCTCACTTTGAATAATGGCGATCTGTATTTTTGTGTTATTTGTCCTAGTCACCGCGTCAGAATACAAAATAATCAAAAAACTTGTGGCATTTTGGGGTTCAGATTAGGTGTTCTTAAATTTAATTGCACACTAAATACAGAATGTAATTATGTCCGCAATGTTTAGACAAATTCAAGTTTCAAAGATCTCTCGACCGATAACAGTCGTATGTTGATTAGTAACTGTATGCCGACCTCCTCCATGAAAACTCTTGAACCCAATCGCTCCAACGAACGCCGTACCAATGAGCGATTTGCGCTGCAAGCCAATCTTTCACATGTGGTGGTTCATGGCAATGGCTCGTCATTGGAAGGGCATGTCTACGACATCAGCGGCACTGGTATTCGTTTGGAGTTAGATAAGGCGCTTGCCATTGGTCAAATAGTTGAAGTTGATTTCTTCTTCGCGGGCATACTCAAGGGCATTCATTTCACCGGAGTTGTCACGCGTGTCTTTGATGAAATTGATGATCCAGGTCCGCGGCGCATGGGTATTGAAATTCTTCGGTTTATAAGCGATGCAGATGAGCTACGCATGAATAGTTTGCTTGACAGCGCCTCGCTTGGTATGTTGAGATAAATTTCTTACTGGCGCAGAATTCAGTTGCTCTGCGGTCAATGTGCTGGGTCGGATCAATGATTGATTGAAGTTTGAACAAGTGGCTCGCGTGAGCAACTTGTACGCGTGATCTCCAGTGGACTTCCATAATTTCAAATGGGAGTCTTCTGGAGAACCCGCGTCACACAGTCGTATTTGCGCCGCACTCGCGGCTAGAGGTTCATGTGAAAGAAATTCCGTTTGCAGAAGTTCAACAGCGTATTGGCTATCACTTTCAAGACATCACACTGCTTGAAACGGCGTTCACGCACGCATCGCTTTCGGATCATCGCTCCCAAAGCAATGAGCGTCAGGAATTTCTAGGTGACGCGGTGCTTGGTCTGGTGGTGTGCGAACATTTGTTCCGCTCTTTGGGGCAAAGTTTGGAGGGCGATCTCACCAAAGTAAAAAGTCACGCCGTGAGTCGGCAAGTGTGCGCGGAAATCGCCCTTGAATTGAAATTGCACGAGGCTTTGCGCCTGGGTAAGGGCATGGGACCAGCCGCCACCTTGCCAGGCTCTGTCTGCGCGGCGGTTCTGGAGTCCGTCATTGGTGCCATTTATTTGGACGGTGGTTTGGAGCCGGCGCAGGCCTTCATTCTTCGCCATCTGGGCCCGCGCATTAACGAGTCATTGCACGGCGGGCATCAACATAATTTCAAAAGCGTGCTGCAGCAAACGCTGGTTTCCCTGCGCATGTCGCCACCTATTTACATGATTCTTGATGAGAAGGGGCCCGATCACGCCAAGTGCTTTGAAATTGCGGTGCACAGCGGCGATCGGCGCTTCGCATCGTGTTGGGGCGCAAGTAAAAAAGCCGCCGAGCAAGCCGCGGCGCAATCGGCGCTACGGGAATTGGGCGTGATTGCCCTGGATGAGCGCGGCATTGAAGTGGCTCGACCATTGAACCGCGGGAAATCTGGTCCCAACGACGCCAAATAGCGCGCCCGCCGTTGTATTCCGACAGGCGTGCCAATTCAATCAGTGTTCAACCACAACAAGGTTGCCACAGACGCCTTGAGGTTTCACCGCGCATGCGCATCGGTAAACGCGGTGATCACTTGCTGGCAGCACGCGGCTTCGCTTTGCGTGGTGTCCACACGCACATTGGCAAGCTTGCGATACAGCGGCATACGGCTCTCATACAGAGCGCGCACTTCCGCGGTGGCATTCGCTTGTGCGTCGCCACTTGCGGCGGCCGTGTTGAGCAACGGTCGATCGCCGCGGTTACTTTTCAATCGCAACGCCAGCTCGCGTTCGCCTGGATCAAGCAACACGACATATATTTCGCCACGCACCTTGGCGGCTTGCAACACATCCGCAACGCCTGGAGCCATGGGAGTTCCGCCACCAAGCGCAATGACGCGCCGCCCTTTTTCGCCAAGCAAGCGATCAAGTTCGACGCGTTCCGCCTGGCGCCACGCATTTTCACCCAATTTGTCAAAGATATGGGTGACACTTGTTGCGCCAAGTGTGTGCAAGACCGCCTGGTCAAGATCCACAAAGTCGAGTTGTAATGTTGCTGCAATCATGGAGCCAAGCGTGGACTTTCCGCAAAGTCGCAGGCCAATCAAAACCAATTTGGTTTCAATCTTGTTAATGGGGACACGCTGATTAGCGGGTCTTGACTGTTCGACCGATGCGTCGTTGACGATTGACAATGGCGCGTCCCTTGCGGGTCTTCATTCGGGCGCGGAAGCCAACTTTGCGAAGTTTCTTAATGCGGCTGAGTTTGTGCGGATAATGCATGTTGGTTCCTTCAAGTAGGGTCGGGCATGTTAGCGTCAATCCGCTACGGGCACAACCCCACATTCAACAGCACAAGTGATATATCGCCAGCGTCCACCATGGTGGACTCGTCAAGATCGGTGGTGCAACCAATACAAACACCGTAATCAATCAGAATTATGGCTATATCGCCCGTATCAACTTGACCTGAACCATCCAAGTCACCAAAGCATGGCGTATCCGCCACACGAATGGCCAATGTGTGTCCGTAGCCAGCGCTTATGGTTTGCGCGCTACCCAGAATGGTTGGCGGTAACGACTGCCCAAACTCCAGATTGGAAGTGCCGCCATTCACTTGTACAGTTTTTCCAGCACCCCACGCAACGGCGGTTCCATTCTCTTGCAGCGCAACCGAGTGAAAGCCGCCCGCGGCAATATGGGAGCACACTCCCAAGTTGGGGGGAACCGAGGTTTGACCACTTGCGTTGTAGCCCCAAGCGGAGACATTTCCATTGGATTGAATGACCAAACTGTGATAGCCACCCGCGGCAATTTGCGTGCATGATCCCAAAGTGGTTGGCACAGTCGCTTGGCCATTTGCATTGTTGCCCCAAGCAATGACAGCGCCCGTACTCTTGATAACCATCGAGTGATACAACCCCGCGGCAATGTCGGTGCAACTTCCCAAAGAGGTTGGCACAGTCGCTTGGCCATTTGCATTGTTACCCCAGACCACAACATTGGCGTTGCTTTGAAGCGCCATGGTGTGGGAGCCGCCAGCTGAAATTTGACGGCATATTCCCAAATTCAACGGCACAATGGATTGCCCAAACTCCAAACCGCTTGAGCCGCCATTGGCTTGCTTGGTTGTGCCAGCACCCCACGCCACAACACTTCCGTTCACTTTTATGGCTGCGGTGTGAGCGTATCCAGCGCGAACTTGAATACAGGCCCCAAGTGTTGGGGGAACACTAGATTGACCGTAAAAATTGTAGCCCCATGTCAGCACTTCGTCGGTCTTGGTCAGTGCCGCGCTGTGGTAGCCGCCCGCGGAAATATTGGCGCACAATCCAAGATTTATTGGCAGAGTGATTTGCCCGTAATCGTTGTTGCCCCAGGCGATCAGAGTTGCGTTGGTTTTTAATGTGACCGTGTTGTAATACCCAGCCGTGATTTGCGTGCACGCGCCAATGTTCAAAGGCACTATCGATTGGCCGAACTCCAACTGATTTGCGCCGCCATTGGTTTGCGATGTTTTACCCGCCCCCCAAGCCGCAATCGATCCACTATTTTGAATGGCAGCCGTGTGGTAGCCGCCCGCAGTGATGTTCCTACACGCCCCCAATTGGGTAGGAACATCTATTTGACCATTGCCGTTGTAACCCCAACACACCACCACGCCGTTGCTCTTGAGAGCCACACTATGGTACGCGCCCAGCGCAATCTGCGTGCATGTTCCCAAATTCACGGGTACGACGCATTGACCACTGCCGTTGTTGCCCCAGGCAATCACCACGCCCGTGCTCTTTATGGCCGCACTGTGGTAAAGACCCGCGGCAATCTGGGTGCATGCCCCCAAGGTCACGGGCACCGAGCATTGACCGTACGCATTGTTACCCCACGCCACAACTGTGGCATTGGATTTAAGAGCCATCGAATGCGCGCCGCCCGCCGCGACTTGCGTGCATGTTCCCAATGTTGCAGGCACAATTGATTGACCAAACTCCAAACCATTGTCACCGCCATTGGTTTGATTGGTTGTACCTGCTCCCCATGTGACAACCAGCCCGCCAGTTTGCAGGGCCATAGTGTGTGCGTAGCCCGCAGAAATTTGCGTGCATACTCCCAATGTCGCGGGAATAATGGATTGTCCGAGTTGGGGCCAAGTGCCAGTATTTATTTGACCCGCTCCCCATGCCACAACGGCTCCAGTGCTTTGAAGCGCGGCAGTGTGTTGACCACCCGAAGATATTTTTGCGCATGCGCCAAGCGGTGTGGCTTGACCGTAGTTGCTGTATCCCCAACCCACGCAATTGTCCGTGGTATCGGCAGTGGCCCAGGTTGAAGTAGACACCCACGCAACGGTGCAAGCACTCGCTTGAACCAAGGCGCGCAATGAAATCCAGCGGCGCGCAATAACAAAATACTTCCACAAATACAGCATGGAGTTCATTATGACAGATCTTGCAGGGTAAGACAAATTGCAAGCTTTGCGGCTTATCCACCAACCAACAATTTTGACTTTTGGTATTGGTTCATCACGGCCAAGTCACTTCACCAAAGTTCAGCAGCAGATAAGCCACATCTCCGGTGTCAATCTGACCGTTGCCGTCAAAGTCGCCAAACGGTGGATTGAAATCTCCGTAATACAGAAGCAGAATGCTGGTGTCCCCAGTGTCCACAAGACCGCTTAAATCAAAGTCGCCCTTGGCTATTTCGCAGGCGTCGGGTCGACCGTCAATGTCGTCATCAACGGCGCCGCCTGCAACATCGCAGGTGTCAATGTTGCCGTTGGCGTCGCAGTCAAGCGAAGGGTCGGCCAGCGTGTCGCACGAGTCTGGAATGCCGTTGATGTTGCAGTCAACGGTGCCTTGCGCAATGTCGCAGTAATCTAGGCGGTCGTTCTGATTGCAATCCAGCACCGCGTTGTCAACAATTTCATATTGGTCAATGAACAGGTTGTTGTCACAGTCAAGCGCTGGATTCAGCAGAATGTCATACACATCCAGCACCCCGTTGCTGTTGCGGTCAAGCAGTGGGTTGTCCAAGATGTCGCAGGTGTCTGGGCGTTGATTGGCGTTGAAGTCATTGGGTGCGCTCAGAGCGATGGTGTGGTAGCCACCGCCCGCGATAGCAGTAACGCCGCTAGAAGCAGAAGCAGGAATGGTGCATTGACCGTAGTCGTTGTCACCCCAAGCCAGAACTGCGCCGCCTTTGAGAGCGATGGTGTGGTAGGGACCGCCCGCGATAGCAGTAACGCCGCTAGAAGCAGAAGCAGGAATGGTGCATTGACCTTGGTTGTTGTAACCCCAAGCCAGAACGGCGCCGCCTTTGAGAGCGATGGTGTGGTAGCGACCGCCCGCGATAGCAGTAACGCCACTAGAAGCAGAAGCAGGAATGGTGCTTTGACCGGAGCTGTTGTAACCCCAAGCCAATAATGCCCCATTCGAATTTGCCGTATCGCAAAAATCAAGCGTGCCGTTGCTGTCGCAATCTAACCCAGGCGTATCCACAATTTCATAAGTGTCAATGAATTTGTTGCCGTCGCAGTCAAGCGCGCTGTTCACTAAAATGTCGTAGGTGTCTAGCTCGCCATTGTTGTTGCGATCAAGCAAGGGGTTGTCCAGAATTTCACACGCATCAAGCTGGCGATTCAGGTCGCGGTCAAGTGCGGGGTTGGCGTAGATTTCCGCTAAATCCCACACAGTGTCACTATTGCAGTCGGCGCCTGGGGTAAGCCCCTGAAATTGCAACTGCACGCTGGTGCTGCCGTCGGCGCACTCGCCCGCGGTGATAAAGGGGCTGGCAAGCAGTGTTACTTTCAGTTGACCCGCCGCTGCGTACTGCGCAAATGTGGCCTTGGGAATAGTCAGCGCCACGGTACTTATGCCGCCATTGGTGGCGTTTGTGCAGTTGATGCCGGTGCTGGTGATATTGTCAAAGATGCGCGTGTAGGTAATGTCATTTAGTTTCAGCGTAAAAAATTCGTTGGCGCTATCAAGGTCACCCTTGGCTTGAATGGTGAGCGTGGCATCGGTATATGTTGGGTACAAGTTGGTGAAGGTGTGGCTGTAGGCGGTGTTGGCGGTGGGCAGGCCCAAGTTTGCGGTGGTTGTATTAAATACATCAATACCTTGGCAGGTGTCGGGCAGTTTGTCCGCATTTTGGTCAAGCGCGCCGTTGGCAACATCGCTGCCGTCTGCAATGCCGTTGTTGTTGCAGTCGCTGGCAAAAGCGATGGTGTGGTAGAGACCGCCCGCGATAGCAGTAATGCCGCTAGAAGCAGAAGCAGGAATGGTGCATTGACCGTTGTCGTTGTTACCCCAAGCCAGAACGGCGCCGCCTTTGAGAGCGATGGTGTGGAAGAGACCGCCCGCGATAGCAGTAACGCCGCTAGAAGCAGAAGCAGGAATGGTGCATTGACCGTAAGGGTTGTAACCCCAAGCCAGAACGGCGCCGCCTTTGAGAGCGATGGTGTGGTAGCCACCGCCCGCGATAGCAGTAACGCCACTTGTGGCGGCGCTTGGAACATCGCATTGACCGTAGTCGTTGTTACCCCAAGCCAGAACGGCGCCGCCTTTGAGAGCGATGGTGTGGTAGCGACCGCC
>SXGQ01854827.1_pt1 | contig 91486 bp, 102 predicted proteins | sample 3178371 | NCBI WGS metagenome assembly SXGQ01 (sample SAMN11356859, study PRJNA531348) | freshwater metagenome | isolation source: freshwater sample F1-20 | place: China: Fuxian Lake, Yuxi | collected 2017-12-25 | reverse complement strand
GTTTATTGATGAGATTGACAAAATCTGTAGCTCAAACAAATCTGCTGGTAGATACGAATCATTCATTGGCTCCACACAATCTACTTTTCTAAAGCTTGTTGAAGGAAAAACTGTAAAGATTCCTGGTCAAGTTTTTGGTGAGATGCCAGGCTCATCATTTAATATTGATACTGGAAGAATGCTTTTCTTCTTTGGCGGAGCATTTAATGGCTTGTCTGATATTCTCGCTAAGAAAATGGGCAAAAAAGATAGGTCATTAGGTTTTATCAAACATAATGAAGATAAAAATAAAGAAATTGATGAAGCTTTGAAATCATATGAGATTTTTAGTCAAGCTTCAAGAGAAGAAATGGTTGAAGCTCTCATTGAGTTTGGCATGCTCTCAGAGCTTGTTGGCAGAATACCTACTATTGTTGCTTTGAAACCACTATCAAAAGATGATTTGATGAGCGTACTTTTGAAATCATCAGCATCGCCAATCAAAAAACAAAAAATGTTATTTGCTAGGTCTGGATATTCTCTTGAGTTTTCAGATGAATTTTTAACTAGTTTAGTTGATAAGTCTTATAAGTCTGCTGTTGGAACTAGAGCTTTAGATTCTTATGTCAAGCAAGCTGTAAGTGCCGCTAGCTTCGACTTGCTTACTTTGGTCAAAAGTGCTACAAGCAGAGGTAATGTCTTAATCACCGCTGATTGCCTTCAAGACCCATCATGCTATCAAACAACAAAAATACATGTAGCCACCTCTATGGCGGCTATTTCTACAGCATCTCCAGTAATTTGAAGGTGCTGTAGTTTTTTTCAGTAAAATATTATTGTGGGCAAAAAGTGGTCTTTAAAAATAGAAAAAATTGAAAAAGTGGCCCAAGTGCCACCTGTAAATCAAGCTACTCCTACTTCTCAACCTGCTCCCCCAGCTCAAGATAGAGTTGCTCAATTAATGAACACTCCTGGGGCTTTGCTTACTCTTGGAAAGGGAGACACATCGCTTTTCAGAAGACCGCTATCTGGCCCTGAGACAGCTACTCTTATGAAATGGCAGATTACCAGCCAAGATGTAATTAATTCAATTGACTCAAGCTTAAGAAAACAAGGTTTTAATCCTAAAGTTATTTACACTCCAGAGCAAATTGCTGCTTTTAGAAATCGCCTAGATGCTGATTTGAAGCAAGAATATGCTCCTATTTTAAGCCTTTTCAATGGTGAGTATTTAAATGAAAAATAATTATTCAAAAATTAAAAGCTTGTTAGTGGAATTAGATTATTATGAAAGCAAAGGGCTTTATAAACTTGCCGACGACATCTCTGCTAAAATTAAAAAAGTAGCAAAGCAATTCAATCCTGACACTGACATGGGTTATGCAGGTATGGGTGATTTTTTAAAAAATCTAAGAGCACAGTATGCATGTGAAATTCCAGAATGTCAAGAGTTTTTTTGCGGTGGTGGAAGTGGAGAATTCAATATTACTCCAGATGCGGGTGATTTTTTAACAAAAGAATATAAAAAAAATCCTAATGCAAATTATGTTGATTTGATGCTAAAATACAACAAAACATATTCAGGTCAAGCAATTGAACTACCAAATCTCACACCTGATAAAGCTAATAAAATGGCGGAATGTCATAAAAAATTGTTTTTACAATCTTCTTCTACTGTAGCAGTGGGCGCTACAGCTTCACAGAATGCATCTACAGCGCAACAAGCTACTCCAGCAAGAGAACCAATGCCACTATTGTAATTCTGTACAATTAGATTGTGTCAATGAAATGTCCTTTCTACAATAACTCATGCATATTAAAACCTCAAGCTAATTTACCCAATTTTAAACTTGAGCATAACTGCAAGGGTGCTTTAAATACTTGTTCATTTTTTATTAAAGAAAAACTTAGACAAATAAAAATAGACACAAAAGTAAAAATTTTTATTAAACGAGTGGAAAATGTTTATCTTGTTAAAGCTGATGCTTTGGTATATCCCACAAACAATCTGCTTCAAATTGATGACCCGTTGTTGAATAGAATGACGTTTAATCAAGCTCAAGAAAAATGCGATTTAATTTTAAAAAACTCAGTAAAAATGGGATATCCTTATGGATTTGAGTGTGAGCCTAATTGGAAAATCAAACAAAAATACTTCATCAACGCGGTGGTAGCTGGAGCATCAAGGCTTGTTAACGAGCCAGACGTAATGGCAGCAATGAAAAAAACAATTATTCATGCCGATAATATGGGTTTTGAAACACTTCTTATTTCTCCATGTGATAACGGCACACACGATATTAATCTAACAGGATTAGCTCAATTGAGTGCTATTTTCACAATGGTTCAAGTTCATAATTTTTCTTCATTAAAAAGTATTTATATTTGCATGGAGGACGAGGAATCAGAACAGGCTTTCATAGAATACTATAATAGGATATTCGGGAGCAAAGATGACCAACGAGACAAAGAAAACACTGCTGTTAGTTCTGAACTCAAATGAGAAACCAGCCTTCATCGTAGATGGCAACTCAATAGTCCTTATAAATGAAGCTTTTACTAAAAATGGCTTCACAAACAAAAATTACAAAGACAAAGCAAAAGAAGCACACTGTCAAATTGTTGAAAAAAAATTAGATGATAATTTAGTTTTGTGTGAAATTGTTAATTGCGACCTATACCTTCTTCAGCAATCACAACTAAAACTTAGCCAAGCAATGGCATTATTATAATGGACGACAGAAATTACGACTTTTCAACATTATCAGAAAGAATATCCGCACAAACTCAAGCTTATGTTGAGTTTTCTAATGCGTTGGTAAAAATCATTGAGCAAACTGCACAAATCAGAGATAGCGTTACTGATAATAACAATCATCTTTTGGAAGATTATAGAGAATTAAATAATAAGTTTCAAACTTTGCTTTTAGACTTGAATAATTTTTTTACAGAAAACAAGTACAAACACAAAAATATTGATGATGATTTAGACACAATTAAAGCAAGCTTGACTAATTATGAGCAGAAATTAAAAGATTTGATAAAGGAAATGAATGAAAGCAATACTCAGTTATTTGGAATGATGGAAAATGTTGTGAAGCATTCAAAAGAAATTAAAGATAATCATTCTATTCAAAAAACAGACACACAATCTAATTACGATTTGTTAGTTAAAAAAATTGATATATTGAACACTACTATTGCTGAGCAAAATTTACTTGTATCTAGTTTTAAAAAGACAATTGATAAATATAAAATTTTGTTTTGGTGTGCTGGCGGCTTAATAGCAATACTGGGCACTCTTTCTCAATTTGGGATTTTATCTCTCACTTGGTTTAAAAAGTAATTAACCTAATCTTTTAAAAAACTCAGTGACATTTGCTTCTTTCAAAGGTCCAACAAATGTTTTGAAATTATCTTCACATAAAGGGCAAACCCAATTTGTTGCAAACAATGGTTTGTGACTAAAGCAAAAATGCCTTTGACACGTGTCGCAAGTACAGTATGTTTTGAGAGGCATTCCGTCGTTGCACAAGGCACAAGTTTTTACGTCAATTCCGTAATTGCCGTAATTTCTCTCATCACCAAACATAATTATTTATTCGACAAGTGAGATAGAGAAGCCTTTAAGAAATTATAATAGATGGCTTTAATTTTCCGAGACCGTATTAGACAAAAAGTAGCTGCCGTAGGCACAGGCGGATTAAGTTTAAGCCAACCTATCGCTTCATATACAATTTTTGGTGATGCAAATCTTGGAAACAATTCATTTCCATATTGTGTGGTGAATGATTTACAATATGAAGTGGGAATTGGCTCATATACTTCTGCTGCTGATTCAGGTACTTTGTATGGTGTTTTGAACAGAAATCTTGTTTTATCAAACTCAAATGGCGATACAAGTTTAATTAATTTTTCTGGAAATACAGCTGATGCTTTTATTGCAAATGCTGCTGAGCTTTCTGTTCTTGTTTCTAGCCAGCCTGTCCCTAACACATTTAAGCTGATTAAATGGACAGGAGCACAATATGAGCTTATTGACCCGATAGAAAACGGACCAGCTTTAGGAGCTTCAATTGGTTCATCAATCATGTTCTATAATTCATCAAATACTAATTTTGATGCTGACCCAAATCTTAAGTTTTTCCCAGGTAATACTCCTGAGCTTTTTGTAAATGGTGTGATTCAAGCTACGGCTAAAGCTTTTGTGATTCCACATCCCACAAAAGAAGGGTTAAAATTACATCACGGCTCTTTAGAAGGCCCAGAATACGGAATCTATTACCGAGGAAGTGTTTTTACAAATTACAAAGCCTCAATAATTTTGCCCGAATATTTCCAGGCTTTATCAAAATATGATTTCACAGTATTGACATCAGCTTCCACTTTTGTGCCAATAAAAACTATCACCACACAATCTGAAGTAAAAATTAAACTTTTGATTCCCACTCTTAAAAAAGTAAAAATAGACTATTTAGTAATCGCTGGCAGAAATGACATTCCATTCAGATTGGAGGGTTAATGTTTTCTGACGACTCATTTGCTGGCTTAAGTTTTGCTGATTTTTTCAAAAACTTTAATGCCCCAATTCTATACGTTTATAGAAACGCTCGCACTCTTGTAATTGCTTGCATAGCTGATGATGGAATTGCCGTTACAGATGTATCATCAAAAGCTGGAAGAAGTGAAGTGGAGGCAATTCTTCCAGAAAACGGATATCCAATTACATTCTTAGAGCAAAAACAAGGCAGGTCTTTTGTTGAATCAATTATTCCTGAGCAAGGAATGATAATTACAGAGGCTGACGCTAAACAAATTAAAACAAAAGTTGAAGCTATTTTGCCTGAAGCTGGATATACAATCACCGACCTTCAAAATAAAGTGGCTAGAACAAAAGTAGAGCCTATGGAGTTAGAAGATGGAACAATAATTACAGATGTTGTGGTAAGAATTATAAGAACAAAAGTAGAAGCTACTCATGGAAATATTACAAGTCCTCAACCAGGACTTTGAGGCAAAAATTGATAAAAAAACTACGTGGCTAATTTATTTTATAGAAATACTCTTTCAAAGATTTCATTTGAAGTGCTTGATGCTAATAACAATTTAGTTGGGCTTTCAAGCTCAAGAGACATAAAGTGGTATATTTACACACCCGATAATTATATCATATCAAATGACATCAATGTAGCATCCAACAACTACGCCAATGGTATTGGAAGTTATTCTCCCACGCCATTGGTTTTAGAACAAGAACCTGGTGTTTACTACATTAACTATTTGCTAACAAAAGTGGGCGAATATAAATACAAGTTTCAAGTGGTAGATGACCCCACTCTGACTAATGTTGCTATTTCAGGTGACATTAAAGTAATAACAGACGGAATATTTTAATGCCAGCTTCAACAAACAAAAGTATACTTATTACACCAGGCTCGTATAGTAGCCTCACCACTTCTGTTTCTCAAATAGACTTAAAATGGTATGAGTCAGGAATGGGTACTTTTGTTTTTGTTCCAAATAGTGGAGACTTACGCTCAACTATATACAACTGGCAACAAAACTCAGAGCCTGTAATTTTATTTGGTGGTATCGGAACATACAACAACCAAAGAAAATTTGTCGGCCCTTATCAAGATTTTTCTGGAAGTTTTACAGGAATTACAGATTTTCCTTACATTCAATTTTACCCTCTGTCTGGTACAATAAACGCCAATACTATAAACGTTACTGGAGTAGCTTCATTTACTCAAATTTATGTAAATGGTCTCTCAACAATTGGCTCGCTATATTTACCAGGGCCATTTTATGATAATAGTTTTAACCCAGGCACTTTAGGTCAACTTTTACAATCCACTGGCTCAGGAATTGCGTGGACTTCTGTAAACACCACTGGAATTATTACAGCTTCAGGTGGTATTCCAAATCGTGTAACAAAGTTTTTAGACGAAGACACAATCGGTAACAGCACAATTACAGATACAGGCACTGCGGTTTCTATTGGAGTGGGGCTTACAGTAAATGGAGCGGTAACATCATTTGGCTTTTATGGACCAGGCACATTTATAACAAATCTTAATGCATCTAATTTAGATTCAGGTACAGTGCCTTCAGACCGTGTAGTGGGTAGCTATTCAGGAATCACATCTGTTGGCAATCTTGATTTACTCTACGTAATTGGTGTAGCCACTGCTTCAGCGTTTTTTGGAAATGGAGCTAATCTTTCTAATCTCAATGCTTCCAATTTAACATCTGGTACTGTGCCATCTGCTAGAGTAACAGGAGATTATTCTGGTATCACTTCGGTAGGGACATTATCTCAATTAATTGTTTCAGGATTTTCAACAGTAAACACAATTCGAATAAGTGGAAGCTTATATGATTCCACTTTTAGCCCAGGATTAAATAATCAATTTTTAATATCTACAGGCACTGGTATTGCTTGGACAACAGTGAGTGCCACTGGCATTCTTACTGGCTCTGGCACTTTAAATACGGTGGCTAAATTTGGCTCGCCTAATTCACTTGTAGATTCTAAAATTACAGACACAGGGTCAGTGGTAACTATTGGTGTGGGTCTATCTGTTTCTGGATTCAGTAGTAGTTTTGGCTTTTATGGACCAGGCACATTTATAACCAATCTAAATGCATCTAATCTTGCCTCTGGTACAGTACCTTCAGGCCGTGTAATTGGAAATTATAGCGGAATTACATCTGTTGGAACGTTAACGCAGCTCAATGTCAATGGTTTAGCCACAGCAAATGCTTTTCTAGGTGATGGAGCAAACTTAACAAACCTTAACGCCAATAACTTAAGCTCTGGAACAGTGGCTTCAGCAAGAATATCAGGAGCCTATTCAGGTATTACATCTGTAGGTAATCTTTCTAGTCTTAATGTATTAGGAATTACATCTGTAGTTGGTTTACATTTAAATGGACCAGTTTATGATAGAACTAATACATCTGGGCAAAATGGTCAAATTCTTACATCAACATCAACTGGTGTTGCTTGGTCTTCAATCAACTCATTAGGAATTATTACAGGAAATATTCAACCTAATCAAGTGGCAGTGGGCGGACCAGCCAGCTCAATTACAGGTTTTACCACATTAATTTTCAATAACATTGGTTTGTCAGTAGGGACATCCGTTCCAGATAACAAACTGACAGTGGATGGAAATATAAAATCCACTGGTGTAGTAATTGGCTCTCAACTTATTTCTACAGTTTTTGCTCCCGTTCCACCATTAATTGTTAATTCTACTACACAAGTAACAAACTTGAATGCAGAATATTGGGGCAACCAGTATTATCCTTTGACAACCACTGGCGACTTGCTTTACTCATCTGATAATGCAGGAACGGCTGCTAGACTTGCACCAAATACATCTACAACAATTAAAGTGCTTACTCAGGTGGGCAATGGTTCAGAAGCTTCAGCACCATCTTGGCAAGTTTTACCTTCAGCTGGTTTTATTCAATACTTTTTTACTGGTCTGGCTGCGACAGATGCTCCAAATAATTATCAACTTGCTAATGACTTACCCGTAGGACTAGGTACTACTACAGTAAATGTTGCATCAGGAGAAGTTCTGATTGCAAAATATATTACAGACCCAGGTGTCCCTAATCTTGAATTTCTCCCAGCTGGAAATCTTTCTGCTTACGTTTGGGGCTCTCAAACATTTGGAACATCATCTATTCAACTTCGTGTAGATTTTTATGAAACTTCAGCTTTTGGCACATCAATAAATAAAATTGTTTCAACTAATGATAGTACAGCATTGACATCAAATGCCGAAAGATTTACTCTAATAGGAATAACCACCGCTACATATAATTTAGTAAATAGAGATTCTAGAATTCAAGCCCAAGTTTATGCTATTCATGGTGGAGCAGGAATTGCCACAGTAAATGTTTTTTACGGAAATGGTTATGATTCATTAGTTCAAGTGGTGGCCCCTGGTGCAGATGTTACAAATTTTGTACCATATGAAGGAGCTGTATATGATGTTAATCTTGGAACAAAAAATTTACAAGCTGGGTCAATAGGTCTTTACACTGGTTTTTCTACTGTTTCCGCTTCTCAAGGGCAATTTGTATGGAATCCAGCTACGCAAGAAGTGGATTTAGGACTAGGCAACGGATATTCAGTGAGTGTTGGTTTTGAAAATGCTCTTCGTGTTTACAATAATTCTCTTAACCCTCTTGGTGTGGGCTCTGTGGTCTATGTTACTGGCTCTGCTGGTGACGTGCCTACAGTGTCTTTAGCACAAGCCAATACCTTCCAATCTGGAGCAATACTTGGCGTACTGAATAAACAAATTTCTGCCTCAAGCTATGGTTATGTTTACACTTATGGCACTGTTCCATATGACACTTCTAGTTTTAACACTGGAGATAAACTATTCCTTTCAGCCACACAATCTGGAATTTTAACTAATATTTCTCCTATAGCTCCTGATTTTTCAATATTAGTTGGAGCGGCTTTAAATTCAACTGCGTCTGGCTCAATTGTTGTTCTTCAAAACTCAATTAATACATTGAACGAGCCAAATAGAATTTTATTTGCTAACAGCAACAAGTTCCCTCAAGGCATTTCCACTTTTGTATACTCTAATGGAAATGTTGGTATTGGCACATCTAGCCCCACACAATCTCTTCACGTGCAAGGCAATTTTAGATTGGGTGGAGGATTGTATGATTCTAACAATGGCCCAGGCACATTAAATCAAATACTTTCATCCACTGGTGCAGGAATTGCGTGGACATCAATAAATACCACTGGAATCATCACTGCTTCGGGCGGCACTCCTAATCGTGTAACGAAGTTTTTAGATGAAGACACAATCGGAAATAGCACAATAACAGACGATGGATTAGTAGTAACAGTGGGCGTGGGAATGTCTGTTCTTGGATTCACTAGCAGTGCTGGATTTTACGGACCAGGTACATTTATTACCAATCTGAATGCATCTAATTTAGCTTCAGGCACAGTACCAAGTGCAGTGGTGACAGGTAGTTACTCAGGTATTAATTCCGTAGGCACTTTAACACAACTAATCACTTCTGGTTTTGCCACAGCCTCGGGCTTCTTTGGGCCTGGTACTTTTATTACCAATCTGAATGCATCTAATTTAGCTTCGGGTACAGTACCTTCAGCTGTTGTTAGTGGAACCTACTCAGGAATTACATCTGTTGGAACACTTACACAACTTATTGTTTCAGGGTTTTCAACAATAAACAACATCAGGATAAACGGTTCTTTGTATGATGGAAGTTTTAGCCCAGGTTTATCAAATCAAATTTTGATTTCTACAGGAGCTGGTATTTCTTGGACTTCAGCTACTGCCACTGGAATACTTACTGGCTCAGGTACTATCAATACTCTTTCTAAATTTTCAAGCACAAGTTCATTGGTTGATTCAAACGTTTCAGATAATGGCACGATAGTAAACATCAACTCAATTTTGAATGTTACTGGAATTTCTACATTTGCGAAAGATATTACAATTAATGGCATTACTGCTGGTATAGGACCAGGAACTAGTCTTACAAACACTTCATTTGGCTCAAGTGCCAATTTGTCAAATATTACTGGTATTAATAATGTTGCTATAGGTTATCAAGCACTACTATCAAACAAACAAGGCGTTAATAATATAGCAGTAGGTGTGAGTGCTTTAAGAGAGCTTGACGGAGGATTTGGTAATGGTTCTGGCAATATTGGTATTGGCTTTTCTGCTCTAGGGCTTCATACAAGTGGCTCATTTAATCTTGCTATTGGTCAAGCTGCTATGTCAGGAGATAGAAACGGAGTACTTAATGTTGCTGTTGGTTTTAACGCAATGAACTTTAATTCGTCGGGTAGATTTAACACAGCGATAGGTGCACAGGCAGCAGTATATACAGATGTTGGTGAAGGCAATGTTGCAGTAGGATATTTTGCTCTCAGAAACTATGTTGGTATAGGCAGTCAAGTAGCAATTGGGTTTAATGCCTTGCAAGGCAACACAGCAAATAGAGCTTTGAATACAGGGACAACAAACTTAGCAGTGGGTTATGAAGCTGGCGCTGGAAATACATCTGGGTCTAACAATTTATTTGTTGGATTTAGAGCTGGTTTTGCAAATACTTCTGGCTCAAATAATATTTATTTTGGGAATAGAACGGATGGAAGCACAACAGGAAATTATCAAATAGCACTTGGTAATGATGTAATATTAAATGCCTCAAATCAGGGCGGATGGGGCGGTGCTACTAACGCAACACGAACTGACCTTGGAATTGGAACTTTTACTCCATTAGCTAGACTTCATGTAGAAACACTAGCTGCTGGCAACATGGGATTATATATTGCAGGCTCGCCTTCTCAAACTGGTGATTTAGTAGAAATAAATGCCACAACCAATGGGCAAAATTATTTTACTATTACTGGAATTGGTTCTGTAGGCATCTACACTTCAGTGCCACTTTATGCACTGGACATTAATGGAGATTCCAGATTGCGTGGAAGATTGTTTGATAGCAGAAACTCAGCTGGTTCTCAAAACCAACTGTTGATTTCTACAGGTGTAGGGATATCTTGGACATCAGCCACTGCCACTGGAATTGTTACAGGAACAGGAGCGGCTACAAGAATTGCTTATTTTGCTAACCCAAACACTCTAACAAGTAATTCAAACTTTATAATTGACTCTGTAGGAAATTTTGGGATAAGCACTAATATACCCAGGCAAAGATTTGATGTTTTTGCCACTGCTAGATTCAGCGGTCCAGCACTATTCTATGGCTCTACTTCTAATGATGCTTTTTCTCTTTCTCAGCAATTTGACACCACTTATCAAGGTACAAACAATGTTTTGAGATTTAGGCAGGGTGGTTCTACTGCTGGAGCTGTTGCATTTTCTTTCTATGATGATTTGCCAGCAATTTTTATGACCTATAACGCACTAAACTCCCCCAGAGTAGGAATTGGAACCACAGGGCCTCTACAAACTTTACATGTAGGTGGAAATGCATTAATCTCTGGCTTCACAACATCTTCGGGTTATTTTGGTCCTGGTACAAACTTAACTAATCTAAATGCATCTAATTTAGCCTCTGGTACAGTGCCATCAGCTGTAGTTTCAGGTTCTTATTCTGGAATTACATCTGTTGGAACACTCTCGCAATTAATTGTTGCAGGGTTCTCAACAATAAATAATATCAGAATAAGTGGAGCTTTATATGATGGTAGCTTTAATCCTGGCTCAGTTAATCAAGTATTGATTTCTACAGGCACAGGAATTGCATGGACAACATCTACATCCACTGGTATTCTCACTGGCTCAGGCACAATCAACACTGTTCCAAAGTTTAATACAGCTAATTCTTTAACTAATTCCAATATCACTGACAACGGAATTGCTGTCACAGTGGCTTCAAGACTTAATGTTGTAGGCATAGGGTCATTTACAAATGATTTGATAGTTAATCAAATTACTGTTGGACAAGGTGGTGGGCAAAATGTAACAAATACCGTATTAGGATTAAGTGCACTTTTTGTGAATACTTCGGGGGTGCAAAACACAGCTCTTGGTTATCAAGCTGGTTTAGCAAATACATCTGGTTCAAACAATATTTTTGTTGGTTATCAAGCTGGTGTTGCTAATACTACTGGTTCAAATAATATAGCTGTTGGTACTTTAGCTCTAGTGAGCAACACTTCAGGAGCAAATAATGTAGCTCATGGCTCTGAAGCTTTAAGATATTATGTTACAGTAAGTAACCAAACAGCAATTGGTTATCAAGCGTTGCGTGGTAACTCTACTACCTTCTTGAACACTGGCGACACGAACACAGCTGTTGGTTATCAAGCAGGTTTAGCTAATACATCTGGTTCAGGAAATACTTTCGTAGGTTACGTAGTTGGCAGAGCAAACACAACAGGGCAACAAAATACTTTTGTTGGAAATGCCGCAGGTTATCTAAACACATCAGGAAGCTACAATAATGTTTTTGGTAGCTCTTCTTTATCAGCTTCTAACACAGGTAATTCAAACCAAGTTTTTGGCTACTTAGCTTTGTTTGTAAACACTTCTGGAGGCAACAACCACGCTTTTGGCAATAACTCTCTTGAAAGTAACACCACTGCAAGCAATAATGTTGCATTTGGAAACCAAACATTAACAAGAGTGGCTACAAATGGTAATAACGTGGCTGTAGGATTTGCCGCTCTACGTTATACCACTGCTGCAAACCAAGTAGCAATGGGTTATCAAGCTCTTCAAGGTTCAGCTACCACTGAACTCAACACTGGTACTCAAAATACTGCTATTGGTTACCAAGCTGGACTTGCCAACACTTCTGGCTCCAATAACATATTTGTCGGTTATCAAGCTGGATTAGCAAACACTAGCGGAAGTTATAATTCGGCATTTGGATTTAGAACTCTTTACAGTAATTTGCTTGGAGATAATAATACAGCTGTTGGATTTCAGGTGCTTTGGAATAACATTACTGGTAGCTGGAATACAGCAGTTGGTCATAATTCTTTATTTGCTAATACTTCTGGCTCAAACAATACTGCTGCTGGTCATGGAACGCTTACTTCAAATACCACTGGCTCCCAAAATGCAGCTTTTGGTTTAAATGCATTAGCTAATAACACAACAGCAAACTCAAATACTGGTGTAGGTTTTGCTGCTTTACGATATGTAACTACGTCATCATCAAATACAGCAGTAGGCTCTAATTCTTTACAAGGTAATGTTACCACAGCACTTAATACAGGAACAAACAATACTGCTATTGGAGCAAGTGCTGGTGCAGGAAATACCTCAGGCTCTAACAATGTATTCATTGGTTTAAATGCTGGTGTAGCGAACACGTCAGGTAACAATAATATTTATATAGGAAGAGCTGCTGGAGCTACAATGACTACTGGCAGCAACAACACAATTATTGGTGAGCAAAGTGATGGTTCACAAGGAAGCGATTACCAAATTGCTGTTGGAAGAGCCGTAATCCCTACAGGTTCCAATTTAGGTGCGTGGGGTGGTGCTACTAATGCTACAAGGACAAATCTTGGTGTTGGTACATTTAGCCCTCTTGCTCGTATTCATGCTGAAACTTTAGCTGCTGGTAACATGGGCCTTTACATTGCTGGTTCGGCTTCACAAACAGCTCCTTTATTTGAAGTGGATGCTACCACAAATGGCTCTCAGTATTTTGTTATCACAGGAATTGGTTCTGTGGGTATTTACACTTCTATTCCCACTGTAGCCTTTGATGTTGCTGGTGATGTAAGATTGTGCGGCAGATTATTTGACAACTCTAACTCATCTGGTTCAGCTAATCAAGTATTGATTTCCACAGGCTCAGGAATAGCTTGGACAACATCTACCGCAACAGGCATCCTAACTGGCTCAGGGACTATTAATACTGTGCCTAAGTTTAATACAGCTAATTCTCTGACTAATTCAAATATTACTGACAATGGCTCTCAGATTGTGTTAGGGTCTGCTTCATCTATTTCAGGAATTGTAACGTCATTTGGTTACTTTGGTCCTGGTACAAACTTAACCAATCTGAATGCATCTAATTTAGCCTCTGGCACAGTACCTTCAGCTGTTGTTTCAGGTTCTTATTCAGGCATCACTTCTGTCGGCACACAATCTCAATTAATCGTATCAGGATTCTCAACATTAAATAATGTTAGAATAACAGGAGCATTGTACGATGGCAGTTTCAGCTCAGGCACTACAGACCAAATATTAATATCAACTGGAGCTGGCATTTCTTGGACATCTGCTACAGCCACAGGAATTGTTACAGGCTCTGGTTCTGCTTCACAAGTTACATATTGGGCTGGTACAAGCAGAATTACAGGAAACAATCTGTTCGTTTATAACGGAATTGGCTCGGTAGGTATTGGAACAAACATTCCAGAGTATGCTCTTCATGTGGTTGGAACAATGGCTGCAACCATAAAATCGTTTATTATCGACCACCCAACACAATCTGGTAGAAAACTTCGCTACGCATCTCTTGAAGGGCCAGAAAATGGTGTTTATGTAAGAGGAAGAAGCTCAGACCCAATTATTATTCTTCCAAACTATTGGACAGGATTAGTGGATGAAGATACAATCACTGTAAACATCACTCCTGTTGGTAAATATCAAAACATTTATGTAGAAAAAATTGTAGATTATGTGGTTTATGTAAAATGTAATAGTATGCTATGTACACATTTGGATTATTTCTATACAGTTTACGGTGAAAGAAAAGATGTAAGCAAACTAGAGGTGGAAATTTAATGTCTGTAAACTATAATTCTGGTTCAATCGTAACAAATGGACTTATTTATTGTTTAGACCCATCAAGTGTAAAATGTTATCCACGCACTGGTGTGGCAGTAACAAGCTCTGTGTCTGGGGCTTACACAGGTGCATTAGTGGGCGTGGCTTTATCTTCAATTGGCACAAGTTTTTATCCAGCGGTATTTAATAACTTTGCCACTTCAATTACTGACCAAAATTGGATAACATTATCACCAACAATTACATGGGCAAATAACACAGCTTATACATTAGATTTTTACGTAAAATGCATCTCAAAGGCATCCACAACTATAATGTCTCTTACTGGTAATGCTGGTACAAATCCTTGGCTTTTAATCAATACCAACTCAGGTGGAACAGCTGGATGGACTCTTCAATTTAGAGATGCTACAGCAGTTTATTCTTCTTTTGCAACAATTTCGGATTATGATATTAGAAATACATATGCAAATATCACTTTTGTCGCAGATACAAGCAGAAATATAAGCTTTTTTTTAAATGGAGTATTAAGACAAGTGATTGGACTAACCACATCATCTGCCCTCACAATGGTGCGAATTATGGGTGGATATGACTCAAGTGGTAATTATTTTTCATGGCAAGGTCAATTTGGCTCAACATTAATTTACAATAGAGCTTTGTCAACATCTGAAATTCAACAAAACTTTCAAGTGATGAGAGGGAGGTATGGAATTTAAATGGGATTAGGACACTCGCCAACAATAATTACAAATGGTCTTTTTGTTATGCTTGATGCAGGAAACGTAAAATCTTATACTGGAATTGGAACTATCTGGACAGATATTACCAGAAATTCTTACAATGGCACATTGCAAGGTGTAACAACATTTAATAGTGCTAATCTTGGCTCATTTTCATTTAATGGCACAACAGATTTCATTTCTATGGACATGAGTGTTCCGCTTGGCACAGCTTTCACAATTGGAGCGTGGGTAAGACCAGCTACTGGAATTGGTGCTACAGCGGGCTCAAGCATTATTTATGGGCCGCAAGCTAATGGTGCTGATAATTGGTTTGCTGTGACTAGCGGAAATAATACCCAAGTGTTCTTTACGAGAATTGCTGATGTTGATAATGTTACTGTTCAAGGAACTTTGCCAGTGGCGTTGAATAACTGGAACTATTTAACAATGACTCTTGGAGTTTCAACTGTTATGACATATGTCAATGGACAGCTAGATATTTCTATAACTACTAATTTCACAATCGGTTCCTGGACAAGTGTGACGAATAGTATAGGACGAAGGTCAAATATTAATCAGAGATATTGGGTGGGAAATATTTCAAATGTCCACATGTATAACAGAGTGCTTTCACAAGCTGAAATTCAACAGAATTTTAATGCGTTGAGAGGGAGGTATGGTATCTAATGTCAGCTTACGGCGGTCCTCAGATTGTGTCAGATGGATTAACAATGATGCTTGATGTAAATAATCCCCGTTCTTATCCTGGCACAGGAACAGTGTGGACAGATTTAGTTCAAGGTTTACCTTTTTCTGCTTTAGGAGTAACAACTACACCCACAGAACTGATAGGACAAAATCTAACATTTGCATTTAATAATTCTGGTTATTGGCAAAGTACAGGTAATCCAGAGTTAGTAGATTTAGGAGGAGATTGCACTGTAATCATAATGTTTTATCCTAAAACAATAACAGCAAGAAGAACAATTTTTGAAAAAGCAGGGACAATTTATCAATCTTATGAGCAAGAACTAGCTGTTACACTTGAAAACAGGATATGGATATTCATACTATTCAAGAAAATTTGCTTTATATGATGTAGGCGACACTATCTCTAATGTTTTGAACAGATGGAATATGATGACAATCAGGATATCCACAGGAAGAACTGCTGCAGCAAGAACAGGCTCTTATAGTTTAAATGGTGCACCATTTATTACCGCTTACACTTCGCGTTCTGATACAGCTTTGGTTACAGCTGGAGCTCTTAGAGTAGGGACAGGTTACGCTGGAATTGTGGAAGCTGGCAATATTGGGTTTTTGTGTTGTTATAATAAGCTTCTGTCAAATGTAGAAATTAAACAAAATTTTGATGCTCTTAGAACTAGGTTTGGTATTTAATTTCAAGGTAAAAAGCTCAATTTTCGCTAAAAATAACTTATGCCAAAAGATGTGAGAATAATTCCAGCACAAGGCTCAATAGATTTTTCTTTGAGTCAAGGATTTATCACATCTTTAATTCAGTTAACAGACTCTGGTACATTATCAATTGCTTCTACTGGGCCTATACAAATAGGTGCGTCAAATACAGTGGCAATTCAGATTGTGTCTAATAATTTTGTTGGAATAAATACAGCATTACCTTCGCAAAATTTACATGTTCAAGGAAATTTCAGACTTACTGGTGGTTTATATGATAGCACAAACAGCCCAGGGACAGCTAATCAGCTTCTGATTTCCACAGGTGCTGGTATTGCCTGGACTTCAATTACAGCATCTGGTATAATCACAGGAATTGGCTCAATAAATGTAATACCAAAATTTGGCTCGGCTTTTTCACTTACCACATCAAACATTACTGACAGCGGTACTCAGATTGTGTTTAATACCAACACAAATACAGTGGGTCTTGCTACATTTAGAAACATTTCTCTTACCACATCTTCTCTAACAACATCTGCATTCATGCAATTTGTTGGAGCTTATAACGACCCAATTACTTTAAATGTAGGTCTTGCTACAACAGGCTCAATAAGTTTCAATGGTTCTCAAGGGCAACTATTTACAATTACAAACAATCTGACAACAGGAAGTATTTTCTCTGTCAATGATGTCTCAGGTATTCCAAGTATAGATGTAAATGCCAATGGAAACATTTTAATAGCTCCTTACGGAGGGAACATAGGAATAGGAACAACAAATGCTCCCGACCCATTTAGGGTGCAAACTACATCAAGATTTATTGGTTTAGCTACTTTTGGCGCGGTAAACATCACTAGAAATCTTTATGACGCAAACTCATCCACTGGTTTAGCTGGTCAATTATTGTCTTCGGTGGGTGCAGGTGTAGCTTGGTCTTCAGCCGCTTCATTAGGTGTGGTCACAGGAACAGGAGCAGCAAGTCGAATTACTGTATGGAACTCAAACAATACTATAACAGGTTTTAGCACGTTTGTATTTGTTAATCCTGGAGTGGGTATCAATACCACAGCTCCAATTAAAAGCTTACATATTAGAAATAATGGTATTCTTATTGATGGTAGCTCTACTTCAGACCCAGCTGGATATTCACCAAGACTTATTATAGATTCAGGAGCTTCTACAGCTTTTGTTCTTGCAGACTTCAAAAACAATCTGGGAAGCGTGTTTTATGTTACAGGCTCGCGTGTTTCTATTGGAAACTCAAGTGTTGTATCTAACGTTTTCAATGTGAATGGTGGCGATGCACTTATCAACACTTTAACAGTAGGACTTGGAAGCGGTCAAATAGCTACAAATACAGCCCTCGGAGTTTCTGCACTTGCAGCAAATACTACAGGGAATCAGCTCACAGCAATTGGGTATCAAGCTGGTTTGTCAAATACAGACGCGGTAGACAATACTTTTATTGGGTTTCAAGCTGGCAGAAACAATAGTGCTGGCAATTCTAATACCGCTGTAGGCTCTGCGGCATTGAATGCAAATACTTCAGGTATTCAAAATGCAGCCTTGGGAAGGCAAGCTTTAGTTTCCAATACCACTGGCAGCAACAACACTGCTATGGGTCTTCAAGCACTAAATGCTAATACTACAGGTTCTAACAATACTGCGTTTGGATTTTTAGCTTTACAAAATAATGTTACTACCAGCGGCAATACAGCTCTTGGTAGAGAAGCTTTAAGATATTATGCTAATTCAAGTAACCAAACTGCAATAGGCTTCCAGGCTTTGCAAGGAAATGCTACTGTGGCCCTCAACACTGGAACACAAAACTCAGTTTTTGGTTATCAAGCAGGTTTTGCTATAACATCAGGTTCGAATAATACACTTGCTGGATATCAAGCCGGACTGGCAGTATCCTCTGGCTCGCAGAATACATTTTTAGGAAGAATTTCTGGTAGCACTATTACTGCTGGCTCAAATAATACATTACTTGGTGACAGCACCGCTGGAGCAGAAGGAAGTAGCTATCAAATTGCAATTGGTCAAGGAGCTGCACCCACTGCATCAAACCTTGGAGCTTGGGGTGGTAATTCCAATGCTACACGAACTAATCTTGGTATTGGAACCTTCACTCCTTTAGGAAGACTTCACGTAGAAACACTAGCGGCCACTAATATTGGTGTTTACATTGCTGGTTTTCCTTCACAAACTGGAAACCTTTTTGAAATAGATGCGACAACAAATGGTCCTGCATATTTTGTTACAACAGGAATTGGTTCTGTAGGTATTTACACTTCAGTACCAACTCAACCGCTTCATGTTCAAGGAAATGTAAGAATTACTGGCGGAATATTAGATTCAAGCAATCAGATTGGGTTGGCTGGGTCAGTATTGTCGTCCACAGGCTCAGGTATTTCTTGGATTGCTGCTTCTGGTTCTTCCGCTGTTACTGGCTCTGGCTCTACGAACCGTGTTGCTAAGTTTTCTGGCCCATCATCAGTTACTGATTCAACAATAACAGACACAGGCTCAGTGGTGACCATTGGTGTAGGTTTATCGGTGTTAGGATTTAGTAGCAGTTTTGGTTTTTATGGCCCTGGTACATTTATTACCAATCTTAATGCATCTAATTTAGTTTCTGGTACAGTGCCTTCATCTGTTGTTAGTGGTGCTTATTCAGGTATCACCTCTGTTGGTACACTATCACAATTAATTGTCACAGGTATCTCAACGATACAAAATCTGGAATTAGATGGATGGTTAAGGGATGTAAATAACTCAATAGGAAGCTCTGGTCAAATACTTTCTTCAACAGGTTCAGGCGTGGCTTGGTCAAGCTCTACATCACTTGGAATTATTACTGGCTCAGGCTCTGCAAATCAAGTAACTTTTTGGGCGACAAATGACAGAATAACAGGAATTTCTACTTTTATTTACAATGGTGCACTTGGAATTGGAACAATTAATCCGCGTGGCTCTCTGGAAACTAATAATGAAATTTATGTAGACAACATTTATTTTGGCATTGGAAACTCATTTACAAATACTTTAATTGGATTTGCGGTCTCTGATGGAAGCTTTTTAGACGAAAGTGTTTTGATTGGTTATAATGTTAATGATGGCTCAAATTCATCAAAAGGCGTAATAATTGGAAGTAATGCTTCCAAAGGAAATGATTTTAGCGGTTTTATTGATAATGCTTTTAGTCATGTTATAATTGGAACTAGGGCATCTAGTAATAATATTATAAGACCAGGCGGTGGCGGTAAAGTAATAATTGGAAGTAATGCCTACAGCTACATCAACAATATTAATGACCAAGATAGTGGCAATTTAGTTGTTATTGGCACAGATGCCTATTCCGGCTCGGCTGCAAACCTAAAAGAAGATGTGATAAGGTCAACGATAATTGGTCCCAACGCTTCACAATATGCAAGTCATGGTGATTCAGTAATAATTGGAACATTAACTGGATTTAATACAGACCCTGCAAACTTATATTCTTCTATCTACAATACTATTATTGGAAATGATGCTGGAGTAAATTTTAACTCTGCATCTTACAATACCATTATTGGTCGTGCAGCTAATTCTCAAACTGCTAATAGTGTGTTTTCTGGAGGGTATAATGTCCTTTTGGGTGATAGTACTCAAGTTTCAAATAATAATTATCAAATTGCAATTGGAGCAAATGCTACAGTTTCAAAAGCAAACTCTGGAGCTTGGGGTGGAATCACAAATCTTGATAGAGTAGATTTAGGAATAGGAACATTTGCAGCTGCGGCAAGACTTCATGTACAAACTTTAAGTTCTGTTAATAATGGTATTTTAGTAGCAGGTGGTGTAGGCCAAACTGCAAGTTTGCTTGAGGTAGATGCCACATTAAATGGAGCCACTTATTTTATAGTAACGGGTATTGGCTCAGTGGGTGTCAATACTTCTATTCCAACACAATCTCTGGATGTCAATGGGGGTTTAAGATTAAGAGAAAGACTTTTTGATAATTCTAACTCATCAGGCTCTCTTAATCAAATTTTAATTTCTACAGGGTCTGGCATAGCCTGGACAACATCTACCGCAACAGGTATTATTACTGGCACAGGCGTGGTTAACTCTGTTGCAAGATTTAGTGGACCCAATTCACTTTCTACTTCAACTATCACGGACAATGGTTCCGTAGTAACAATTGGAGTGGGTGTATCAATAGCTGGATTTTCTAGTTCTTTTGGGTTCTATGGACCAGGCACAAATCTAACTAATCTAAATGCTTCTAACTTAGCTTCAGGAACTGTTCCTTCAGCTGTTGTTTCAGGTAGCTACTCTGGAATCACTTCTGTAGGAAATCTCACTAATCTAAATGTCATTGGCATTGCCTCAGCTACAGGATACACTGGAGATGGAGCTAATCTAACTAACTTGAATGCTAGCAACTTAGCCTCTGGTACAGTTCCTTCAGCTGTTGTTTCAGGCTCATATTCAGGCATTACTTCTGTTGGAACACAATCTCAGCTTATCGTTTCAGGATTTTCTACATTAAGCAATATAAGAATAAGTGGAGCTTTATATGATACATCTTTTGGGCCTGGTTTGCCAGGAAGAATTCTTTCGTCTACTGGCTCAGGTATTGCCTGGACAACTACTGATGCTTCTGGAATTGTTACGTCACTGGCAGGCACAGTAAATGCTATTCCAAAATACAATTCGCCATTTTCATTTACTACTTCTAGAATTACTGATAATGGTGTGGCTGTTACAGTGGCTTCAAGGCTCAATGTCACTGGAATTGGCTCCTTCACTGCTGATTTAATTGTAAACGGCCTTACAATAGGTCTTGGCTCTGGCCAAAACAACACTAACGTAGTTATGGGGATTTCAGCTTTAGCTCGAAATCCTTCAAATAGTGAAACTTTAGTAGCTATAGGTGACAGAGCTATGTCACTGGCTTTTGGTTCATTTTTTAGCTCAATTGCAATAGGCTCGCAAGCTTTGCTAAATAACCAAGGCTCAAGAAATATAGGAATTGGCGCAGAGGCTTTGCGGTTAACAACAACAGGGGCTTCTAATGTTGCTATTGGACATCAATCAATGGACCAAAATGTTTCTGGAAGCGCCAGTGTTGCTGTGGGGCGAGGAACACTTCAGAACTCTACATCAAGCTCCAACACAGCTGTGGGTGATTCTGTTTTGAACTTAGCCACAACTGATGAAAACACAGCAGTGGGTGTTCAAGCTTTGAATAATCTTACCTCTGGAAGAGCGAATCAAGCATTTGGCTCTTATGCTTTAAGGTATGTAGCTACAGTAAGCAATCTGACAGCTGTAGGTTATGCTGCTTTAGCTGGCTCTGCCACTACCACTTTAAACTCTGGCACACAAAACACAGCGCTTGGATATCAAGCAGGAACAGCAAATACTTCCGGTGCTAACAATGTCTTTATAGGTTTTCAAGCTGGACTTGCCAATACTGCTGGCTCAAGAAATGTATTTATCGGAAGGTCTTCTGGCGTATTTATATCATCTGGCTCAGATAATACTTTCATCGGTGATGCTACAAATGGCACACCAGGTGCAAGTTATCAGATTGGTGTTGGAGCTTCTGTAATTCCCACCGCCTCTAACTTTGGTGCATGGGGTGGAAACACTAACGCAACACGAACTGATTTGGGCGTGGGTACATTCTCACCTCAAGCAAGAGTTCATATTGAAACTTTAGCCGTCGGAAATAGAGGTTTATATATTGCTGGTTCAGCGTCTCAAACCTCTAATTTGATTGAGGTAGATGCCACAACTAATGGCTCTCCTCTTTTCTTAGTTACTGGAATAGGCTCAGTGGGAATAAATACAGGACATGCCCCAAGATACCTCTATGTGCAAGGAGACACAAGACTTAATGGACCTGTGGGAATTGTAGGGGACCCTGTTGCTGGGTATCCTCTTAGTGTAAGTGGTAGTATTTATCTCACGCAAGGAAGTGTTTTAAGTTGGTCCGCTGGTAATGCAGATATACAATCTGGCGGAAGTAGCGCATGGGATTTGCGATTCCGTACTTTTTCTGGCACTGCTGCTAGAGAAAACATGCGAATTATGTCCAACGGCAATGTTGGCATAGGAACTTCTGGGCCATTTGCTAAGTTACATGTTCAAGGAATTGCCGCAACAAACACCCCATTAATTCTATCTGGATTTGGAACGCCTACTGTGGATTTATTCAGAATTGAACAAAATCTTGGAGGCACTAGATATATTACTGTAGACTCAACAGGAGAATTGGGAATTGGAACATCTACTCCCACTCAATCTTTACACGTTCAACTAAATTCAAGGTTTAACGGAGCAATTTTTGATGTCAATAATTTACCTGGTGCACCAATTGGAATTGTATCTCAAGCTCTTTTCTCAACAGGAACTGGTGTCACTTGGGCTCCAGTAAAGAGAAATCTTGTTGTGCCTCTCATGACAGCATTTAATCCTACTCAAGTGGGAATTGACTCGGCCATCTTTATTGTCCCGCAAGACCCAATTAACGGCACATCCTCTATGACATTTAATTTTAGACGAGTGAATGTTCGCGTAGAAACTCCATCTGCGGCTGGGATTACTACTATAAACATTGCCAAATCAACAGGTACGGGTCAGTTTGTGGGAACAAGCATTTTGTCTGCTAACATCAATCTTACAGGTGCGTCTACTTACGAAGCCTTTGGCACATCATTTGCTGTTGGCTTTACTACAGCATCATCTGGAGATAAACTAGCTATTAACTTTGTAGGCGTGAACACCTTCCATCAGAATCTCACAGTGGAGCTTATAGCAATAGAAGCATGAAACTAGAAAAAACAATCTTGAACAACAGAGAAGTGTGGATGGGGCCAGATAACTGTTTTTATTCAATGATTCCTCCTTATGAAAATTTTTGTTTTCGTTATTTTTTGCCCGATACTTTCCAAAACACAATCTTGCAACTAGGTTCTTGTGGAAACTCATTTAGATATTTACTTAAAGAAAAATACCCAGACACAATCTTAACAGATGTAGATATAGAAGATTATTCAGAATGCTCGGATAATTTTGTTCAAGCAGATGCATTTGAATTTGTAAAAAACACGAGCAATTTTTATGATTATTCAATAGTAGATTTAGCTAACACAACAAATGTGTGTGAAGAAATATATGATGAAGATTTTCAAAAACATTTAAAAAAAATATCTAAAAAAGGTGTAATAAATTGCGGAACTTATAATGAAGATTTTGTTCATTTAAAATGTATAAAAAAAATTAAAGCAGAAGAAAATAATCTTTACTTTTGGGAGAACTAAATGGCAACAGCAGGACCGAATTATTCAGGAACAGTAACAAATGATGCCTCAGCAGGTTCTACAGCTTGGACAAATCCAACGAATGCTCAAGGTAATCAGACAACAGTTTATGCCTATGCCGACATGACAAACTCTGGCTCAGTGGAGAATACAATTAAGCTTGTCAAAGGAGGAACTATTTCTGGAGATAATAAATCTACTGGAGCTGTTATTCCAACCACACTTACCACAGTAAATTATGGCGGGACAAGCGATTTATGGGGTCTCACTTTTACTGTATCAGATGTAAATGCATCAAACTTTGGTGTGGTGTTTTTAGTTGAAAACCCTGTGGCTGGTACTGTATCTAACTACCTTAATGCACAAAATTTTGGTTTTTCTTTGCCTACTGGTTCTACAATTAATGGTATTACTTGCTCAATCACGCAGCAAGAAACCTCAACGGCAGCATCATTCATCAAAGGTACACAAATTAAAACACAATCTGGGTATAAAAATATAGAAGATGTAAAAGTGGAAGATTTTGTGTGGAGTTTCAATGAAAAAACTAAAAGATGCTCGTATCAGAAAGTGAAATGGACTACATCAAGAGAAGCGGACGAGGTGATAATTATTAACGAGCAAATAGTTGCCACTCCAGAGCACCCATTTTTTACAGACAAAGGCTGGGTATTAGCAAAAGATTTAACAACAGAGCATTATCTTTTGAAAAGAGATAAAAAATGGACAAAAGAAAAAGTAAAAACAAAAAGTGTAGAAAAAGGCAAAGTGCAAGTGTTTAACTTTGAAGTGGATAAAAATCAAACTTACTTTGCTAATAATTACGCAGTGCATAATGTAGTAACTTTAACTAGATATGTCAGAGTATATAATTTTGGTATTTCAATTGATTATACACCACCTGGGGGCGGTGGAGGACAAGTGCAAAGAAGACGTGTGAGTGCGGTTATGATGTAATATCTTTGATTTTATTTTTTAAAGTATCTTTAACGTTTTTACCCATATCTTCATTAGCAATAGTTTCAATTACATTAAAATCTTCAATCTTATCTAAAAAAGACATTAAATCTAAACACTCTTTTCCAACAGTGCCTTTTGGAGTAACAGTAATTTTACCGTCTGGCCCAATTTCAATAGTCAATTCTACTTTCTTGCTCATATAATTTTACCTGCCGTAATAGTGATTGTTTTATTTTGTTCTTTTGTCTCAGTTTTGATTGAAAATTTATTTTTAGAAAGTGCCACTTTAATAGCTGTAACAGCGTAAGATTGTTTTACTTTATCTTCTAGGCCTTTATGAGAATCATATTCAGAGCAAAGCATAATGTATTCATTGTTCTCTTCATCGTAAGCAAAACCCAAATCATTAGAAACAGGAGATATTTGCGAGCGAGGGACAATAATTTCAGCACATTGTTCTCTTGCATCTCCTCTGTATCCTGTTAACTTTGTTTTTTCTTTGTAAACCACTGGCTGATAACCAATTTCTTTTAAACAATCTAAAAGAATGTTTTTATCTTTGAATGAACATTGAATTGTTTTATATGCTGACATTTTCTATTCCTGTGTGGTCAAAATCTGGCAACAACTCCTCAAAAAGCCTATTGCAATGTGGACAAAACCAACAATTGATAGCCACTTCTTTAGGTATTGTAAGCTCAGATTGTTTTTCAATGGCATTGATTAAGTTTCCTTTAGGTATTTTGTAACCATTAAATGTTGGCTCAGGCTTTACCATGTAGCAATGCTTGCAACCTAAAAGAACCTTATCTTCAATTAAAACTAAACAATCTTCAATCACTTTGTACTTTTTATTCAAAAGTTTAAGTTCTTTTATTTTTAGTTCAAAAAGAAAGTTTTCCATTGTCTTTATGAAAAGAGTAAGTACGCCATTTTCCCATTACATAACGGATACTCTTCTCACTTTTATATACTTCTGACAATAGCAAAATGTTTCATTTAAAAATTGAAGTAAATTAGAACTAATTTAGTTTTTAATTATATTTATATTTTCCCTTACTTAGTGAAGGTCATTTTTTAGTAAACATATATGACAAAATCTTCTGTTGGTATTGTGTGCTGGGGCGAGATTGTGTCAAAGCTATTCAATGAAACAAACGGCGTGGGGCAGATTTGCTCAGAAAATCTCAAAACATATTCGTATTTTGTTGCTGGAAACTTTTCAAACAAATCATAAAGTTTTGAATTAATTTTAGTAGAGGCATCAAACACAAATGTTTTATTTGCTCCTTCATACAATTCCACCAAAACTGAAATAGCTTCTTCTTCAGATAGTGTTTGTTTAAGTTGCCATTTGGTCAAAACATCCATAATATTTTTGTACAATAGATTCATGCCAGTTAGTTTATTGTTTTCTGAAGATGCACGTAAAAAACTTGAAGTAGGTGTTAATATGGTGGGAGATGCTGTAAGAGTAACTCTTGGGCCAAAAGGAAGAAATGTTGTGATTTTTAGCGAGCATGGAGCTCCAATCATCACAAAAGATGGTGTTACAGTAGCAAAGTCTATTGACCTTGAAGACCCATACGAGAATCTTGGAGCACAACTTTGTAAACAAGTAAGTATGCAAACTAATTCATTAGCTGGCGACGGAACCACTACCGCCACTGTACTTGCACAAGCAATTGTCAAAGAAGGATTGAAGTATGTAGCCGCTGGTGGAAATCCATTGGCACTCAAAAGAGGAATTGATAAGGGCTTGACCACAGCTTTAGAGCTCATTGAAGGTTTAGCTAAACCAATCAGCGATAGACAAGAAATTGAATACGTGGCTGCTATTTCAGGTAATGAAAAAGAAGTGGGCCAAGTAATAGCTGATGCTATTGAAGCTGTAGGTTCAGATGGGATTATTACACTTGAAGAATCACGCGACAGAGAAACTTACTTTAGAATGGTAGATGGCTTCACTTATAGTCAAGGATTTATTTCACCTTACCTTGTTTCAGATGCATCTAAAAACATTGTTGACTACAGAGATGTAACAATTTTAATGTTTGACTGTCAGATTGTGCAGTTTGAGCAACTAGTAAAAGTTCTTGAAAGAGTTTCAAGGTCAAAGAAACCAGTGCTAATTATAGCTGAAGGATTTTCTGAAGATGCTAAAAATGGATTAATTGTAAACAAAGCTAGAGGCGGATTCCAATGGGTAGCCACTAAGACGCCAGGATTTGGCGAGCAAAAGAAAGATATGATTCAAGACATTGCTGCAATGGTTGGCGGAATTGTTTTTAATGAAAATCTTGGTCATAAGTTTGATGAAATTACAGATGAATTTTTAGGCTTTGCTAAGAGAATTGTTATTAATAAAGATATGACTACAGTAATTGAAGGCAAAACAAACACACAAGCTGTTGCAGACCGTGTGGAGTTGTTAAAAGCTCTTTTGGAAAGAGAGGAATCTGATTATAACCGCGAAAAAATCAATGAAAGGTTGGGTAAACTTAATGGCGGAGTGGGGCTTATCAAGATTGGAGCTTCAACAGACACCGAGCTTAAAGAAAAGCGATACCGATACGAAGATGCCCTTAATGCAACGAGAGCTGCTATTGAAGAAGGCATTGTCCCAGGTGGCGGCTCTTGTCTCCTAAGAATCTCTGAGCTTTTAGAAAAGAATACAGAAGTGGATGAGCGAGATACAGATGAAGTGAAAGGTTTGAGGATTTTGTCTTCAGCAATTCAATCACCATTCAGACAAATCTGTATAAACGGTGGATTTTCGCCCGATGTTTTCTCACAATCAATCTTAGAATCAAATTGGCCACAAGGCTTAGATGCAAAATATGGAGATATTTGTGATTTATTTGAGCGAGGAGTAATTGACCCAGCAAAGGTAACTAAGACAGCTTTAACCAATGCTGTGTCTATTGCAAGCCTTGTTTTAACCACAGAAACACTAATTGCTCCAATTATAGACAAAACAGAAAAGGTTTTGATGGCAGAACCCATGTATTAAACGTATAGATAGTTATGAAAGTTAAAGTGGGAAACACAATTACTAATTTGCCTAAAAACATAATAGCCTCTCACATGGCAAATCTGCTTACCACCAGAGCTATCATGACTAACAAAGAAAAGAACTTTAAAAAATCTTTTATTAAACATAAAGAGCTATGCTTAGCGTTTTTGAGAGAAAATAAAAAGTTTGTTTATTCTTTCAGCGACCAAAAATGGCTTGACGAGTTTTTGAAGTTTCAATCTAAACAACATGAGCTTCTTATGCAAGAGCTCACATTTAAGTTTAGTGATGGGTCTGAGTGGTCTTTGTCCTTAAATGACATAGCTAGTTTGAAAATGATAATTGCTCCAGACCCAAAACAAGATAAAAACTCTTTACTTTCAAATCCTGTTGAGCTTGCTGATTGGGCTCAAAACTCATTAACATGGGAGCAAGTGAAAGATTTTTCTATTTTGAGGAAAATCAAAGGCGACCAAATTACGTATACTAATGAGTGGCCTTTTGTAAAAAAACAAGTGGTTCAATTTAATTATGAAACTGAAGACTGATTTATTAAATCCAAAAAACTTCAATCGTTCACAATCTGAACTAGAAGAATTTCTTTTACTTTGTATTTTTGTTGCTGGCAAAAGCTCTAAAACACAATATCATAAACTTGAGTTTTTTCTTGATGAATTAGATGTTACAAATGGCATATTCAAAGCTCTCTCTCTTTTAAGTATAGAAGAAATTAAAGAAAAATTAATCAAAGTGAAGTCTGGGCAGTATTCCAGATTGTGTGGGTGTTTGTTTATTTTGTCCCGCAAAAATCTTGATTTATCAAAATGCTCATGTGAAGACTTAGAAGCTATTCCAGGTATTGGAATGAAAACTTCCAGATTCTTTATTACCTACTCTAGACCCACAAACAGCTATGCAATTTTAGACACACACATTTTAGCTTGGTTAAAAAATTATTATCCACAAACACCAAAAGCTACACCATCAAATAAAAAAGAATATTTGAAATACGAACAATTTTTTCTTTCTGAATGCTTGAAAAGAAATCTAGCTCCGCAAGAGCTCGATTTGCAGATTTGGAAAGAAAGGCAAAAATCATGGAAAGTTTAGGACAACACATCCTTTTAGACCTTTACCACTGTCAAAATGCAGATAAGCCCTGGGAGCATCTCAAAGATGTTTTTTACAAGGGATTACAACAAGGTAACTTCACAGTACTCAATGACCATCATCATACTTTTGAGCCACATGGTGTAAGCGGTATGTTTATTTTAGCAGAAAGTCATTTAAGTTTTCACATTTGGGTGGAGCTTGGCTTTGTGTCTCTTGATGTTTATTGGTGCGGAGCAAGTTGTGATGAACAAAAATTAATAAATATCATCACAGATTTCTTCAAACCCGAAAAGCTTGATTATCAGTTTGTACAGCGTGGGCTTTTTGAAGACTAGGTAAATAAAGTATTCTTAGGGAAAATAAGAATATGAACCAGTTAAATCTTAACGCAATGGTGGTTAAGGAAGTAAGATATGACGCCACCCTGGCTAACGCAAATGTATTAAACTTCACAGTGGAAAATTGCGCTGTAAATGCGTACATTGAGAAGATTGTGTTTTATTTGGATTCGGCAGATGCTGGTTTTGCCGCACAAACACAAGTTTCCATCAACGATAGAGGGCATACATTTCCAGGGGCAATCAATGGTTTTATTCCAATTACATACGCTGCTATAGGCACTTCTGCAACTTACGTTTCTGGTGGCACAAATACACAAGCAGTTCTTAATCAGCTTTCTACGAGAGTAGTAGAAGCTTATGTCAATCAATCTACTCAAGATTCAGAAGGAATTGGTAATATTTATGTAAAGCTCACAAGAAGTGCAGGTGCTTATAGTGTTGGTTTTACAATGGCTGTATTTTATCAGCCGCAAATTACACACAATTCTAAATTAAATACTAGAAATCAAGTATCTAATGAAATGCCGATGCGAGTGCTTTCACAAGCAGGTTTGCAAACTTATTTGCATCCTTCTTCTGCTATGATAGACCAAACACATAATATTTCCCTGAGTGTGAATCCTAGAAATAATGTTGAAACTACTACGTTTGGATTTACAGTTAATCACACAAATCCTTTCTTTTATTTTGGTACTCCTTATCCCACTAAAAGATGGTTTTTAGGCTTTTCAAGTGATAACACACCAAATATTGGTCTCGTAACTTTTAGATATTTTGACGGCACAAACTTTGTAGGATTTGGTGATACAAATGTGTACTCTGGAGCATTAGGCCCAGGTACATATCAGTTTGCTAACGACGGAGTAATTATTTTCACTCCACCAAATTCTCTCAACTGGAAAGCTACAGTTATGCAGAATGACCCTTATACAAAGTATAACAATGTGATTACAGGGCTTGGCACATTAGCGTCGAATAATTTCATTAACAATCCAGGAATGTATTGGATTCAGTGCCAAGTAGGATTTGCCACTACCACTGCTGATAAAAATAATCAGATTGTGATTTCTACAGTAGTTCCATTAATTGCAACAGATTTACCTCTTACATATAGAAGAAGGTTGATTCCTAGTTGATTTGTAATAAATAAAGTGAGGCCGAAAAGGTGGCCTTATAAAGGAGAAAAAACAGTATGCCAACATATCCAACAAATTATTATGGTCCTGGAATAAGTACCAACTATAATAATGACGTAACACGAAGACTCGCAGTAAGAGACCGAATAGCCTGGGGAACATCTCAGCGCTTCGGCGGACAATATATTGAAGACAAAAATGCACCTACACCATATCAAGGTACAATTATGGATGCTGTTGCCGCTTGTCAACAGCTCGTCAATGAACTTAACCTCATTTCGCCAGTGCTTCCAGACATGGGAACACCTGTAATTTTAAGCTCTGTAGGCATAGCCACAAACAGACTTCTTGGGCCTGTAGGAGCAGCTGTTTCCTATATCGGTGGCCAAGCCAATGCTAACGTAGCAGGTGGTGTCACTACATCTGTAGCTGAAGGTCTGTTAATTGACGGTGTAGCAATTTCCACTGGTATGAGAATCCTCTACTTTGGTCTTCAGACATCACAACTTAACGGTGTTTATCAAGTAGGCTTTGGTAAGACCACTACTACTGGTACAGGCGGTTTGAACTATTACTTCCTTCAACGAGCTCCAGATTTGTTCTACAACTATCAGTTTGTGAAGCCGAAGGCATATGTTGTCAATAGCGGTATAAATCTTAAAGGAAGTGTTTTAAGCCTTCAAACAGATTTCTTTGAAATTGGCTCTACATTCACAGTGGCTATGGGAACAAGTGTTGCTTCTGCAAGCCTTTCCACAGCATCCTTGAACGGTAACCCAATTAACTTCAGCCAAACATACTACAGCCCTCTTGGCACTTCTGGTATTAACGCTACAACACTTGGTGTACCTGGCGCTGGTAATACATCTCTCATTTATCCTCCATTCAATCCTGCATTGAATCTAAACACTGGAGAATACGATTTCTTGGCACAAGATTCAGAACAAAAGTTCATGTATCTCAAGAATCGCGCACGAAGAATGGCTTACCAAATCTTCAAGATGAGAGAAAATTACACTCCATTTGTATCGAGTTACCTCACAAACGTGGTTGTTCCAATTGGTGCAGCAAATACTCAATACAACATTGGCGTATCTACACTCAACAACTTGCCACCACAAAGCAGGTATCCGTCAAGCTACAACAGAGGATTCTAAAGAATCACTGCTACGACAAAAAGAGGGCGAAAGCCCTCTTTTTATTTAACCTACTTTGAATTCGCTTACATCAATTGGCGGCAACACAAACTCACCGAACTCTTCACTAGATGTAGCTTCTACCCAACCATTTTCAGTGCTTAGAAATCCTTTCAAGACTAACCCAGATTGTATTACAATTCTTTGAGCGAGATATAAAGGAGCTGAATAATAATTTTCTTGCCTTACAAAGCAATCTAAAGCGTCTATAAGCTCATTGGTTTTATTAATATCAACATAGTCATCAACATCTTCCCCTTGGTCAGGTAAATTATCAAGTGATTCAAACACTACCCAAATTGGCGGAATAAGCAAAGCTCTCGAAAAATCTTTTTGTGCCTCACTTGCTAAAGCATACATCTGCTCAGACACAATCGCCACACGTGGTTCAGATTGTATTTGGTTTTTGATAAGCTCAATTTGGGGATTGACAAATCCCTTATAAGCTGACAACATCTCGTTTAGTTTCAAATTGCAAAATTGTAATTGTTTTTCTTCAGCGGCGCTTGAAAGTTGATAAAACACATCCATTTCGGCATTTAATGTTTCTATCCACGCATCACAATCTTCAAAAGATGTTTCAAAAAACTCTGTATGATAAGTTTTTGGACAAGTGATTAAGCATTTGTCTCGCTCAAGCTCAATGGAGAAAAAACCATAAATTGGATTTTCTAAATTGACATAAAGCTTACACATTACATCTCCATCAGAATCTGAAAAGTTAGTGGGTAAAATTTGAAAAGGCAGATTTTTTTCAGGCTCAATCAATCCATATTCTAAGATTTTTTTAGCAAAGCTTTGTGCTTGTATTACTGTGTCAAGATTTTTAGTGACAAACTTTTCAATTATTTGTTGCAGAATAAATGTTTCTTGAAGTTCCATATATTCAATTGTACAATTTCAGTATGAATGAAAAGAAATTAACTTTTGAAAGTGATGCGTATCATTACAGCAGCCCTTTGTTAAAAGTATTTAGGATTCATCCAAACGGTGTAAGAATTGAAAAAGCAGAGCGGACACTTAAAGGTAATGCAAATAAAGATGCTTTAGTTTGGTGCGGGCCTTATAGCATAGCAAATTCATTAGGCTGGTGGATTTATCCTGGTTTTGATTTAGATATTACTTGCCATTCGAAGCCAGTGGAGGGATGTTTTACTGGAAGATGGGGCGGCCATTTTACTTATTCAATTAAAAGTTACGATAATACCGACCTTACACTCATGAGAGATTTTGAATCAAAGAATCCAAATAAATATGGGCAGATTTATAACGGAAGACAGCATTACAGTGTAGACGAGCCTGAAAAGAACTGCGTAAGCTTATGGACAGGTTGTGTATTTCAAATGCCAAAAGATTGGTGTATGCTGATTAAAACTCCTACTAATACAGGTCTTATGTATGACCAAGGATGCCCTGCAATGGTGCAAGAAGGCGTGTTAGAGCTTGATTGGATGAGATATGACATTTGGACTAATTTTAAATTTCACACGCTAGATAAAACATTAAGTTTTAGAAAAGACCAAGATTGGCCAATCGCCCAGCTTATTCCAATTCATAGGTCTAGCTTTGATACACAATGGCAGACAGAGGAAAGATTAATGAATGCAGATGATGAAGATTGTGTTAAAATGTACGAAAGATATTCTGAGTACAATTATAAAAAATGGCAATTACAGGGTGAAAAAGACCCATTCACTTTCAAGAAACTAAAAAAATCAGAATTGACACAATGTCCGCATAAAAGTTTGTTTGATAAAAAAAGTTAATTGGTGATTGCATATTCCACTTTAATTTTTTCCAACGCTTCAGCTATTTTATAGCAATGGTCTTTACTTCCTCTATAAACTGTAGCTTGACCTTCTAAATGTATTTTATAAGTAACTTCATATGCTATTTCATCGCTAAGAGGAACAACATGACGAAGAACATAAAAAACTATGTTGAAAGGAGTGGTGTCATTATTAAAGGCAATTATTGAGCAATCATCCCCTAAAGAATTTATTTCGTCAATAATTGCCTGAGAGATATTTAAATCAGATTGGGTCATATAGAGTTTCGTCTTGACACATTCTAATTATCTCGTCTTTAAGTGGTTGGCAAAATTGTACCAATCCTTGCTTAATGTCAAGCTCAGCACCTTCATATGAGCCGTAGTCTAAATCTGTGTCCTCAGGTAAAAGCCCAGCTTTAATTTTTGCCGATTTATCTTCAAAATCTACCCAGCCTGCATGCCATTCTTTCAAATCTTTATCGGCATAGGGAAGCCATTGCTCAAACCAAGTCATCGGAATAGATTCCCAAAAAGAATCTTCAAATCTTGAGATTAAGAATGTTGATAATCTTCGTAAATTTTCTTCTTCTTTAAAGCCATAGTATTTTTTGTAAAAGGCTAAATCCTCTTTATTTAGTTTTTTCCATTTTGGAATTATCTTGTTATAGATTTTTGTAGTTATTTCGTCCATATTTAATTATACGCTCCAACAGGTATAAAATGTTTTAATTTGAAAAAAATTATTATGCCTTTCAATTTAAAAAAAAGTAGTACGGACTCTGTACCTTTAAATCACCCCGTGAAAACAGATATTATAAGAAAGCTTGAAAACCCAGATTTTATAACTAAGCTTTTTGAAAATGCTTCGCAACAAATAGAAAATTTTTCAATAGAAACTTCTCAACTAGAAAAAAAAATTATTTTTCAAACTTGGGCGGATATTGTCGCAGATAAAACAACATATGTTGTTAAAGAGCTGAGAAGAAAAAAAGTGCCTATAGACAAGCAAAAACATTTTAAAGCTAAATGCATTGGAAGAAATAAATATTATTTAAAAGGTACTTCTTTATTATCTTTAGATGATGAAGATGAAGACAAAAAAATTCAAAAATTCAAAGAAGCAACTAAAAAATTAATATTTGGAAATCACAAACAATCTTATTTTGATTTATCTTATCCATCTTTAGGCTTAAAAGAATCAAGCGGTTTAAAAGATGAGAAAGCTCATTTTGACAAACAACAAGATAAATGCTACTATTGTGGAAGAAATTTATATTCTGGAAAATTCACCCAAGGAGATATACATTTAGAGCATTTAATTGATAAATCAAATTGGATTAAACAAATAATTCTTGGCGAAGAACTCATGATGAAATTTTTTGATACGCCAATTGAAGCTATGCCAAATTATAGCAAAGCTAAAGAAGATGCAGGATATATTAAGGCAATAATTCAATCAAATGCAGTAAATTCTTTGCAAAATTGGATGTATGCTGATGCGGAATGCAATATGTCAAAAATGGATTTAACTAATTACGATTTTATTTATTTTATGGAACAAATTCAAAATGTAAATTCTCCAGCAATAATTAATAAAAATAAAGCAGTGTATGAAAATTTTTCTTCAAATAATCAAAATTATAAGGAATTGAATGCCAAAGATTTTATTGCTTCTGGAAATTCCAAAAGTTATGAAATTTATCATGAGTACCTTTCTTCTATAATTGAAAATAGCACACCAAATTTGCCAGAGGAACTTTTGTCGAAATTATATTTGACAGCAGGCACATCACCTTCACGTATTTTGAGTAAAATTGATGACCTTTTAACCATTCTTAATCAACCAGAATACAAACAGTCAATTGACAATGAAAGTTTTGTTTCTAGGAAAAATAGTTTTGATAGTTTAATACGTGATAAAAAAGCTAGTGATTTTAAAGATAAAAAAACTCTTTTTGCCACTAAAGAAGATTGTTTATGTAGCATTTGTGGCAAAAAAAATAGCGAGCCATCTCCTCTCAATCGCGTCTCAACATCCACAGTTTTTGATATTACTGAAAGTTTAGATGATTTTCAATGGCAATTGGTTCATACAGATTGTGCGGCAAGATGTAACAATTTATCTGTAAGAACTTTGAGATTTCTCGCTCAGCAAATAGCCAGATACAAACCCGAAAGAGAAAAAGTCACAGCAAGTTTGGGTCCAAATATAGAGAATATCTATAAAACATTTGTTAAACATTTGGAAGATTTACAAAATCAACTTTCAGCAACGCCTATAATGCAAAAAGCTTTTAACTTAGCCAAGTTTATTCGCCGTGGCGGACGATAGGCCCAGGCTCGCTACTTGAAAGCTCGCCTTCTAAGTCTTCGCTAAATTCATCATCAGACATAATGCCCTCAGTTTGCCCCAACATTAAATCATATTTGTCAAGCTCATCTTCATATTTATCTCTTTTTTCAAAATAAAATTGTATTAAGTTATCAGGATTTATAGATTGTGTGGGTTTTTCTTTTTTGAAATCTTTTACCACAACATCTGTTAAGAAATCTAAAAATGTGCTTCTTAAATCTTCCAAGTATTTTTCACTTTCTTCTTGATTGGTTTCTTCAGGTTTATCTTGTTCTTTGTTCATCCAAAGAACATATTCATGTAAGTCTGTGTCCTTTTCGTCAATTTCTTTATCAGGGCAATTCACTTCAAGTTTTTGGTTTATTGATTCTAAATCACTATCATCAAGGTTAGAATCTTTTAGCTTTTCAAAAAATTCATGTGTGTCTACTCCAGCTTTTTCAAGCATAAGTAATTTTGTTGGGACATCATTTTTCAACTCAGGAGATGATTTGAGCATTTTTGATTTAGAAAGCTCTACAAGGTATTTTGTAATGGAATCTACTTTGTTGTATTTTTTCTGCTCTTCAAGCTTTTCAGCAAGTTTAAATAATTCCCTTAACACAATCTGTATTTAGTTGAAAAATCAACATTTACCTTGCTCTGTGGCAATCATCTCATCAATCATCTGCTCGAAAGAATATTCTGGTTTCCATCCAAGTTCTTGCCTGATTGGCGAAGAATCTCCCTTTAAAACATTAAGCTCTTCTGGCCGCAAAAACTTTTCATCTAATTCTACGTATTTTTTATAGTCTAATCCCAGTTTATTGAACACATAATTTGTAAGCTCTTCTACTGTGCGACTTTCTCCTGTGGCAACAACATAATCTTTAGGCAATGTGTTTTTTATCATCAAGTGCATAGCTTTAACATAATCTTTAGAGTGCCCCCAATCTCTGGATGCATCTAAATTTCCAAGTTTTAGCTTGGATTCAAGACCATCTTTAATTTTTACAGCACCAGCAACCACTTTAGCCGTTACAAAGTTTATACCCCTTCTATCGCTTTCATGATTAAACAAAATCCCTGAAACTATAAACATTTCATAGGAGTGTCTATAGTTTACAGCTAGATTGTGTGCGGCGAGTTTTGAGCACCCGTATGGGCTTACGGGCGTCATTGGAGTGGTTATTCTCTGAAATCCATCTTCATCAATATTATTACCAAACATTTCACTTGAAGAGGCTTGATAAACTTTAATGTTTTTATTCAGAATCCTCACTGCTTCAAGAATATTCAAAAAACCCTGACTATTTACTTGATTAGTGTATCCAGGTAAATCAAAACTAATTCTTACATGTGATTGTGCAGCTAAATTATAAATTTCATCTGGTTGTATTTTTTCAATCAAATTGAAAATATTCATGCTATCTGTTAGCTCGCCATAATGCAGAATTATGTCATGAAAAATATGATTCAGTCTGTAGCTTTGATACTCAGTAAGTGAGTGCCTTCGTATAATTCCATGAACCTCATAGCCCATACTTAACAAAAGCTCAGCTAAATATGAACCATCCTGTCCAGTAATTCCTGTAATTAAAGCTCTCATTTAATTTTCTTTACCTACATGAATCACCCTAACACAATCTGACTTAGGTACATATCTCCAAGGGTCAATCACAACAGAGCCAGCGGGATAATTCATTTGTGCAAAAGCATCATGTTTTGTCCCAACAAAGAAAATTGCTGGCTCAATAAAACTTCGCGGCTCATCTACATAGGGGTCATAAATATCAACATCTTTTTCTGTTTCGTCTAAAATGTTTTTAAGCAAAATAGAAGGACTTCCTGAAACTAATTTAGTTTCGGGCTTGAAAGCTTTTCCTAAAATAACGATTGGCAAAGCACCCTTGTTTTCTCTTACTAACTCGCTTAACCATTCAGTTTGTTCCTCTCTTGCTGTCATAATTTGGTCAAAGAAATCAAAGCTCAAGTTCAATTTTTCAGCTAAGAAAGACATGGCAATATTGTCTCTTGGGTGACATCCACCACCGTCTCCCATTCCACCAGTGAGGTATTTATCACTAATAATTCTTTGGTTAGCCATTGACAACGCTTTAGTAACTTCATCAACATTCCCACCCATTTTGTGGCAAATTTCCATAAGTGTATTAGCAAATACAATTTTCATTGAGATAAAAGTATTGTATGAAACCTTTACTAATTCTGCGTTGATAATGCTCGTTTTATACACTGGTGAATTGTGTAAAGTTCCATAAAATTTCTCCACTTCGTTCGCCGCTTCTTCGTTATCATTCCCCAAAAGAACAAATTCAGGATTTAAAAAGTCATGAATTGTAGTACCCATTGCAATAAAGAAGGGATTGTAACACAATCTCATATATGGTGAAACAAAAGGCATGATGTGCTCTTTGATTGTGGTAGGTAACACCGTGGAAATAATGACAACGATTCTTGTTTCTTTTAATTCATCAAGAGCTTTTGACATTTCTTTAATGCTTTCTTGAAGATAAGTATAATTGAAATCACATCTTTCTTTTGGTATTCTGGTGATTCCTTCATATTTTGGCTCATGGGGAGTTTGAACTGCAACAAAAATTATTTCGCTTTCTTTGATAACATCAGCTAGAGGCAAAAACTTTATATTGTGAGTGGATAAATATTCTTGCCCATTCACTTCTTTGTATGGCAGCACCCTTGTCTCAAGTATTTTTGGTACTTCTGGATTTACATCATACCCGCACACTGTATGGCCTTTCTTTTCAATAGCTAAAGCACAAGGTAATCCAAGTTTTCCAAGACCGATAAAACCAATTTTTTTTGAAATCACATCATTAGACATGATTTAATTATACAATTTCTCTTATGTCTACGAACTTTTTTAACTCTTCAAACGTATATAATTCATTATTTTCTGAACAAAAATCATAACTTAAGTGATTTTCAAGTTTTTGCGAAGAGTTAATATGATACAAAATGTACTTGTCATCAAGAAGCTCTGAAAATTCAATCTCAGTTTGTGAAATCAATGATTCATACATTCTTTCTCCAGGCCTAGAGTCTTCAGCTTCATATTCTGTGTTATATACTTCACAAAAAGCTTCAAGTAAGTCTTTAATTTTTCCAGCTTTCATGCGGTAACTTAAAATTTTACCTTGAGTTATTTCGATATTTTTCAACGCATAATCTACCACTTTTACGGCTTCATCTACACTGAAGAAAAACCTAGTCATATCATTTCCAGTAAACTTAAGTTTTTGTTTATTTCTGTACGCTTTGTACCAAATAGGCAAAACAGAACCTGTAGACCACAAAATATTTCCGAACCTTACACAAGCCACTTGTGTATTTTGATTTGATGAAAGTGTAAAAAGTTTTTCCATAATTGCTTTAGACAGCCCATACATACTTTTCACTGGAGGAGAAGCTTTGTCAGTAGAAACTCCTATTACTTGTTCAACATTATATTTGATGCACAAATCCAAAACATTTTTTGAACCAATCACGTTACTATTAGCACATTCTGATGGAAACTTTTCTGCCAAATCAATGTATTTATTTGCAGCAGCATGAATCACAACACTTGGCTTGAAATGAATAAAGATTTTTTCTAACTCATGCAAATTAGACACGTCACATGGATATACTTCAATTGTTCTCAAATCTCTTGCCAATTGCTGAAGATTATCTAAATTTCTTGATACACCTATGACATTATATTCATCTTTGTATTTGTGGCACAGGTTTCTTCCAAGAAATCCAGCGGCTCCAGTAATTAACATTGTTTTTTTCATGATTATTTTATACAGATTGTTGATTCAAAAGTTTTTCTACTATTTTTAAAATGTGTTTTTCTTCCACATTAAATTTCCACGTTGAAGCTGTAGTTCCGCGTATTGGTATCATGTGATAATCCAAGCCGATTCCAGCAGAAATTAAAAATAAAGAATTCATTTGGTCAATAAATGTAAACTCAAAAAACATCGTTTTAGGTGGAGCGAAAATTACATTATAATTTGCTCCACCATGAGGAGCAATTATAGCATATGCGTTGTTGAAAATTTTCACATTATCCTCAAAAGTTCTATGCTCAGATTCAAAAATAATTAAATCTTTATTTAGTAATTCAGCTGCACTTTGTAAAGCTAAAATTAATTCATTTTCGTTAGCTACAGACCTTGTGTGATTTCTTCTACAGTAAATGATGTTTTTACCATTAGTTTCTTCATCTTGTAAAAAAAGCTCATTAATTCCTTTATAAACAAATGAATTCCACCAATGACAGGGTATATCAAAGTTGGTATCAAAGATGTAAGTGTTTTTAGCAGGATAATGTTTTGGTGCATCGAGTTCATCAGGAACAAACACAATCTCATTTTTCAGTCCAAATTTTTTCCAAATGTAATTCAGAACATCTTTGTTGTGATAAATCATCATTACTTTTATATGTGGGTTCTCTAAAAGAAGCTCTCTCCCAAACCATAAAATTGGCACAGCATCTATCATAAAATGTTGCCAAAGATTATTGCAAAAGCAATGAATTGAATAGTACTCGTCATTAAAGTTATTGTCGTAGTTATAGTTAGGAAAATTATATTGCCCCCAGCCATTATGCCTTGGATATGCAGTAACAAGAGAGCAGTTGTTGTATTTGAAAATCTTATAATCAGTAAATGGAAGAAGATATTTTTCACCACGATGAAACTTAGGATAGGATTGTATTTCATCATACATTTTGTATGGTAAATGAGTGGTTTTCGCTAAGTCTAAAGTATTTTTATCTTCATCGCACAATACTTGAATTGGATAATCTATGAATCTTTCCTGCTCTGTAAGCTGTTTATGTTTTATAGTTTCTGGATACATTTAATTGTTTTGTACAATAGTTATATGCCAATTCCTTCAATTACTTTTATGTGTCCTTCAAGAGAAAGAGCAAATCTTGTTCAAAATTCAATTGAATCAGTGCTAAGGACCACTGGCGAAAAATATCAAAATGAATATTTTATAGCAATAGATATTGATGACAGGCAAATGGAAGAATACGAGCAAATTGTCAGAAAATACAATTGCGAAAAACTTAAAGTGGAGCTTTTTGTATGTCCTCCTTGGGGGTATCATCAATTGAATAATTACTACAATCTTTTGGCAGAATATAGTAAAGCTCCAAGGCTTTGGCTGTGGAATGATGATGCAGAAATGCTTACCTTTAATTTTAATTCAGAAATAGACAAGACACCAATAAATCATTACGTTTATACTATTGACCCGCATAACCCAATTTTAAATCAAAATAAAACAATTACTTGCACAATGCCCCTCACTCCAAAAAAATGGGTAGATATCATTGGTTTTTATTCTGATTTTCATGAAAATGATGTTTTTACAGCTCATTTAGCTGAGCACACGCTTTTATATTCTCAGGCAAATGTGCAATACAGACATGCTGTAATCAGAGAAGAATTAAGAAATCAAAATGAAGCTACAGCTTTGAATAGCATGAGAAGCTTGAAACATGTAGATTATGATATGTCAAAATTTAAAACATGGACAAAGCAAATTCATGAATATTATGAAAAGAATCCTCTATAAGTTTTCTTTCCAGTAGACTAAGCGTTCAGCTTCTCCGTGACAATTTCTTAACCAATTAGCAAGCCAAGATACAAAAAACTTTTTGTTATCTGTGTCAAGTAAATCATACCCACTCTTGTAAATTAAATTAGTAAAAGGAACCTCTGCGGCTCCTTCATGACCAGCCGCACCTGGCCCATCTTTATCCCAATGGGGAAGACAATTTCTTTTTAGAGTTTCAGAATATGTTTTGCTGTTAACAATTTTCAGCACATTTCTTGATGATACTCCGCATGCACCATGACAATGTGGTTCCACAGCAAAATCCATACCCACTGTAGCAATAAATCCTGCGTTATTGTCTAGTTTTTTATATTTATCAATGTCATTTTTTAAAGTGTGCTCTTTTAAAATTACTTGGTCGTCTTCAAGAAAATAAAAGAAATCATAATCTTCGCAATATTTATTAAATCCATAATCAAAGCAAGCAAAAGACAATCCTTTGTTAGGCCTTGTTTCTACCATAATTCTACCATTTCTAGTTTGTGTGTTATTGTAAGATAAAACTAAAGACATACAATCTTGATAAACTGAATCTGAGTGTAATTCCTCAGCATCATTTACCACAAAAAGCGTATCGCAATCTGTTCCTTTGTCAAGTTCTATTTCTTTTTTAATAATTCTTTGAAACATATCTAGCGAGATTGTTGGTCCGTGTTTACCCTGCCAATCTCCCCTTCTGTCACCAAACCAGCAAGAAATAATTTTCAAACTTTTATTAGTGAGATTTTGTATTGGTTTTTCCATTTCTATTGAAAATAATGAGCCAAAATTATTGAAATGCCCGTAAGCCCCTGTTTGAATAAAGCCCAATTTTTCGTATAAAGCTAAAGCTCTAGGATTACTATCTAGCACTTCAAGACTCATTTTTTCTATCATTTTGTCATGGCATTTTTTTTCAAGATGTCTGTAAGTTTCAAAAGCGATTTTCTTTCCTCTGTGTTCTAAGGCTATATCAATTCCCACTTGTAAATTAGTTTTCTTTACATCCAACCATTTTGAGCGAATGTATCCCACGTCTATGCCATCAGATGAAATTATGTACCATTCAGGACTATTTTCTGCGAACCATTTAATAAATTGGTCTTTTGTGAATGTATTAGAATTGTGCAAATACTTTCTTGTTTCCAGATTGTTTCTTATAGATAATACGAAATCCGCATCATCCACCTTCATTTTTTTTAAAGTAATTACCATCCTTTTTTAATAGAATCCACAATGTATTCTGTTTGCTCTTTAGTAACCCACCAACCCACTGGTATGTTCACAAGTTTTCCTATTGTTGCATCTAGAGATGGCAAAATTGTTTTGTATTGATGCACACATCCGTGAATGTCATTTCTTTCATGCACTTGTGAAACTATAATGTTTTTTTCTTTCATAGCTGCGTAAAATCCATCTCGGTTTTCTACTAACATGCTATAAATCCAGAAAGAAGATTTGCACTCTGGTTTTCTTTCTAATAACGTTAAACCAGGAATATTTTGCAGAGCTTTATCATAATAAGCTGCATTTTCTTGATGTTTTGAGATTATGTATTTTGCGTGTTTAAGATTTTCATTTCCAATAGTTGCACAGACATCATTCATGTGAAACTTAAATCCCCAATCAGAAATATTTGCTTCACATCTAAAATCTTTTCTGTTTGATTCTCTATCAATTCCATACCATCTAAGCAATCTAGCTTGGTTATGTTTGGTTCTATTTGGGCAAACAAGCATACCTCCGTCTACTGATGTAATATGTTTAATTGCTTGGAATGAAAAACAACCATAATTATTATCAGTGCCCACATGTTTTCCATTGTAATAAGAACCTAATGCATGGGCGCAATCTTCTATAATTTTAACTCGAAACCCAAAGTTTTGCTGCGATTGGTCTAAGATTTTGTTAAGTTTTTTCATGTCCACTGGATATCCTCCCCAATGCACAATCATCACTGCTCTCGTATTAGGTGTAATTTTTCTTGCTACATCATCTAAATCAATATTTAAAGTTTTTGGGTCAATATCAGCCCATTTGATTTTCAATCCATTAGCTAATATTGGCCAATTTGTAGCAGTGCAAGTGAGAGGTGTGGTAATTACTTCAAATGTTTCAAGATTAGGAACTGTTTGTTTCATTAGGTGAAGAGCTAAATGAAGCGCGGAAGTACCTGAATTTAGGGTGCTGACATAATCTGTGTTAAGAAAAGCTGATAAATTTTGCTCAAACTCTTCTACTTTTTTTCCTTGCCCAATATAACCAGAATAAAGCACATCACTCACTTTATCTCCTATACCATCAGCCATGAAAACTTTAAAAAGGTCTATTTGATTCATATTTAACTTGTACATTAAATGGTAATCCAGTGGTCAAGTTTGTAATGATTTTGAGGCCTGGGCTCCGCCACCGCTGGGCCAAACCATTTTGATGGCATTATAACTTTTTGTGTTCTTTCATTCAAGTAAGCACCCCACCAAGAGAATGTAGAATTAGCAATAATATTTGCTTGACAACCCATCATTAATTTTAGGGAAATTAATTCATTATGTTCAACAAAATGCGGATTTCTAACTTGAAAATTTTCTTTACACCAATTTATATCATCACTAAAAATAAAAACTTTATCATAATTTTTAACTTCTTCAAGCGCCTCGTAGTAATAACTCAACTCTAATGGTGGCAAAACAGTGCTTACATGCAAATAATCTGTTCTTCTTACATGAAGGCTCACGCAATTTTCATTGAATAAAACTTTATTCAAATCTTCAGGAAGAAAAATTTGATTTAAACAAAAACATTCTTCGGCTTCTTTCTTTGTAAAAAGATTTTGATTTTGAAAATATCCTTGAAGCAAATAGTTTCCATCTTGTATGAAATCTAAGTTATGAAACAATCCATTATCTTCATTGAAAAACTTTCTTTCAACACTTGTAACAAAATTGAATTGTTTATTGATTTTTGAAAAAATTGTATATGGATAAATTGATGCTAATCTTAAATCTTTTCCAGGGTAATTTGTGTGTATATCATTGAAAGAGCCAAACTCAAAACTATAACTATGTTTATCGCAATAAGATTTTATTGAAGCAATTTGAAACATCATATTTCCAAGCAAACCTTGAAGATTACAAACTATTTTTGGTTCCATTTGTTTTTTGTACAAGTTAAAAGTGGACTTAAAAGTAGCAGTATTTGGTTTGTTTCATAAAGAAGCTTTAATGATTCCTTATTGGCAAAATTATTATGGAAACTTATTTGGTGTAGAAAATCTGTATCCTGTGGGTGATTTAAAAAATGATTTTTTTATGGGGTTATTTGCTGTTCCTAAAAAAAATCTAATTGAGCTTAATGCTCACTATCAAAGTGATTATGATTTGCATGTATCAACAGTAACAAAAGTACAAAAACAATTACTTGAGACTTACGACGTAGTAATTTTTGCTGAAGCTGACGAATTTTTTGTTCCAGATTTAACAAAATATAAAGATTTAAAACATTTTTTAGTCAATAACCAAGATGATTATTTTACCGCCCAGGGCTATAATGTAATTTCAGATATTGATAATGAGCCAATACTAGACCCAACAAAGTCGCTTCTATCTCAAAGAAAATGGTGGTTCAAAAACACTGGTGAGTCAAAAACTTTAATAGTAAGAAAGCCAGTAATTTCTTACTCTGGTGGTTTTCATATTTGTTACCCTAGTATACCAGAGCACCCTGATTTATATAATATTCATCTCCATGATATAGATTACAATTATTCAAATGTACGAGCCAAAATGAGATTCGACACACTTTTACCACTGCATCCAGCTTTTAGACCAGGAAACATGGGGTCAGAAGGATATATTTTAGATGAAGAATTAGTGCTTTTTCACAGACATAAATTTGAAGTAAAAAATGTAGAAAAAATACCAGATATGTTTATTAATAGTGGTTTAGTGTAATGGATTATTTTTTTAGAGGAATAGGCGGTGGATTAGGAGATTTTTTATGCAATTACGCATCTATGAAAACTCTATCCTTGGATTATAATAGAGAATTTTATCTTTATGGCTGGAATGGCTTTATAGACTGGAATCACAAAACTAATCCTTACATAAAAAGAGACACATTTGGCTGGGCAGAGCTTTTTAAAGAAACTCATAGATTTGTAGAAGAAATTAGACCTGAGCATAAAAATTATTTAGTAGTAGAGCTGCCTTACGAATCAATAGGCAAAATGACTTTTGATGATGGACCAATACATATCGGTGGCATTCCATTTTCAAATAGTTATTTTCAGCATAGACTTCCTGAAATCAAAAACTCTATGAATTTACCTAACAGGATTGATTTTGTTTTTGAAAAAGATGATGTAGTTTTGAATACAAGACGTGGAGAATATCCAGGTGCAAGTGTGGAGTTCATAGATTTATGTTTTACGGATTATTATTATCAAGCATTATCGCAATTGAAACCCAAGCGAATATTTTTAGTTTCTGATGATTTGGAATGGACTAAGGGTTGGTTCAACGCCACACTAAAAGATTATTTTCCGAATGTTCAAGTTCAAGTTTATCAAGAAAAACCAATTTTACAGTTTGAGTTTATGATGAAAGCACCCAATCTGATAATTTGTCAATCCCAATTTTCAAGATGGGCTGGTATTTTAAATGACAAAAATGTTTTTTCACCTTATAAATGGTACACAAACTTAGACACTCACGTAGGGTCAAATAATTTTTCACATTGGAGAACAATCAAATATGTACGCTAGAAAACTGAATGGAATCTTTACCGCCTCTGCTCCTTTAAGAATACCAATTGCTGGCGGAGGTACAGATTTGCCCGAATATTATTCAAGGCATGAGGCTATCTGGATGTCTTTAGCTGTTAATAAAAAAGTACAAGTGGTGGCACATAGAAATGTTGAAAACAATTTTTTGATACACTACAAACAAAACGAAAACTGTAAAACAATTGATGAAATCAAGCATCCAATAATAAGAGAAATGTTGAAAGATTTCGGTGTGGATGAGCCAATGGTAATTCATTCTATTTCTGAGCTTGCTGGAAATTCAGGCATGGGAAGCAGTAGCTGTTTTGCCCTTTGTTTAGCTAAACTTTTAAGTCAGTTTACAGGAAAATATATTCAAAATATACCAGATTATGTGTTCGATTTTGAAAGAAATGTACTTAAAGAATACGTGGGCAAACAAGACCAATATGCGGCTTTTGCTGGGGGGTTAAATCTTTACAAAGCTGACAAACTTGGAAACGTAAAGATTGAGCCATTCTTAACAAGAGACCAAATTGAGAACCTTTGTAATCATTTGATTTTGGTTAAAGCTGGTGAGCCAAGAATGGCAAATGAGAGCTTGCAGAAACAAGCAAATCAGTTAGTAGTAGATTCTAGTTTTGAAAACAAATATCACAAAACCAAAGAAATTGCTTATCAAATTATTGATATTTTAAAGAAAGATGATATTACATCTTTTGGGTTGTTAGTGGAAGAACATTGGCAAAACAAACTCAGTGCTTTTAATAATAATTTCCATGCTGAAGTTTTTGAAGTAAATGAATTGCTGAAAACCTCTGGCTCAATTGGTGCTAAACTTTGTGGAGCGGGAAGCTCTGGTTACATGCTAGGTATTTTTGAAGACCAAGTTAAAGCCCAAGATTTTATTAAAAAAACAAATAAAATTGCTTTTTCAGTTAGGCCAGATTTTGTTGGCTTGAGTTAAGCTGTATAATTCAAATATGATTGCGATTCAAATTGGTGCTGGTACAGGAAATGACTCTTTTTACGAGTGGCTTATTGAGCAGAAAAATTGTGAGGCATTTCTATTTGAGCCACACCCAGACTCATTTACCAAACTTGTTGAATTTTACCAAGACAAAAACTTAAATGTTCATCTTCATAACAAAGCTGTTGTTGATAATGATGAAAGTTTTATTGAATTTTATTTGTCAGAAAACTCAGATTTATCTTCTTTGATTAAAAAATCTTTTGCCAACAAGCCTCACAGAGTAGAGGCAGAAAATTTGAACGCTCTTATTTCAAAGTTTGAAGAAGTAGAAATGCTTTGGATTGATGCTGAAGGATACGATTATCAACTAATTGATTCATTAGATTTAGAAGGTAATCAAATTAAAAATATTGTGTTTGAAAAACTTCAATCTTCATGGGGTGGCGGTTATTTTCTCGACCGACAATTTGACTATATCACACAAGAAGATTTTGAAAACAAAATCATGGACAAATTGTTATTCCACAAATACACAATCTACAATTCAAAGCATAAAGATATGATGGACAATTACTGGTGCGAAAAATAATTAAGTAATTCTTCTAATTGTGTAAATATCATCGTCCATTTCTTTTTGAACAAAAGATTCTAACTCATCCCATACAGCACTAATAAGCTTACCTGTAATTTTTACATCATCTTTACACAATCTTAAGCAAACCTTTGCCGCCTGCTCAATAGAATCACCGCCAGTTTCTTTTTGCTTGAGGCATTTTTCATAAAACGATTGCTCAATTTTATCTTTGTTTACAATCATTTCATCAAGAATTGAAGTGTTGAGAGCACCTGGGGCTAAACAATTTATTTTTATGTTGTAATCTATACATTCTTTTGCAACAGTTTCTGCAAGTCTTACAAGTCCTGCTTTAGACGCTCCGTAAGCACTCATTTGCAATAAAGGTTTTGTAGCTCCTCCACCAGACATCACAACAATTCTTCCTGAATTATTTTTTTTCATTTTTGGAATTAAGTTGTTAAACAGATAAAGATTTGAAAAAAGATTTATAGCCACAGATTGTGTCCATTCTTTCACATCCACTTCTTCAATTAGCCCTTTACTTCCAATCACGCCAGCATTTGAAACTAAAATGTCTATATTTCCTAGAGTATTTTCTGCCTCTGCTATGTACTCTGTAATTGATTCTAAACTTGATACATCTGTTGACATGCAATGTAATATTTGCTCGTCTTTTTTGAATTGAATTAATTTATCATTTGCCTCTAGTAATTCAAGAGCATTCCTTGAGCAAAAAGATACGTTTGCTCCTTCTTCAAGAAATTGTTTGCAAATCTCAAAGCCCAATCCTTTTGAGCCACCTGTCACTATTACGTTTTTTCCTTTAAACACTTGATGGCTCCCCTACTTTTTTAAAAATAATGTTAGATGGATAATCGCCAACACACAAATTGTTTGGGTCTAGAACAAATATTTGTTTATTTGTTTTTTTAAGTGCTTCAAATATCTTTTCTGATTTGTTGAAAACACATACGCAATCAAAATCCAATTCGTCTAAATCAAAGTTTTGGTCAAATTTTTCATCGTATGTTGTAATTTGAGATGTATATCTTTTCAAATTATCAATAAACTTAGATGCTTCTGAAAATCTTGAATCATTAATTCCTTCTTTGTATGAAAGCCCTACAATTAAAAATTTAGAATCACAAATTTTATTGAACGTGCCAAAATAATTCAAAACGTTTTTCATTAACCATAGTCTATGCCTTTCATTATAAAATAGTAAATCTTTGAATAGATTTTCATATTCATAATGCTCGTCTAAATAATATAAATCTCTAGGCAGTGTACCTCCAGCAAAAGGCAGGCCAGCAAGCAAAGGCAAATTAGCTCCAATTCTGCTTTCAGACTTTAAAGCTTCAGAAACTTTTTTACTGCTAATATTGTGTCTTTCACAAATATTAGACAGTTGATTAATAAAAACGATACAAGTGGCTAAAAATGAATTAATAGCGTGTTTAGACAGCTCTGCTTCCTCAATCTTCATCCAAAGAAGATTATTTGAGATTGATTCAAATAATGGTAAAAAATCTTCTATATTTTCTGAATCACACCCAATAACAATTCTGTCAGGATTTTTAAAGATGTCCACGGATTTACCAAGCCTGAGATTTTCAGGCGAATAGCAGATTTTAGTTGTTTTTCCAGCTTTAACAATCTTCTCATGTAATTTTTTTGTTTTACCCATTTTAAGTTGAGACGAAACAATTACTTTAGATTTTTCTGGCAGCATGGATACTATCACATCTTCATAGCTTTCAAATTTCAAATAATCTGGACCACCTTCTTCATCAAGTGGCATATCTATGGTAACCCAAATATAGTCACAATCTTCTAGCTCGCCTTCAGATGAAAATGAGATTGTGTCTTGATGTTGCTCTAATAAGCTAGCCACTCCAGGCTCATTTAAAAAAAGCTTTTTGCTTTTATAATTTTCGATTAATTTTGTGTCAAAATCAATAGCTTTGATTTGATAACCCAGACTTGCCATACAAGCAGTGGTCACCATTCCGAGATGATTTAGTCCAATTACTGCGATAGTTTTATTTTTCATTTAATTTCTCCAATATTTCTAATACTTTTATTTCTCTGCTTAAATCAGTGGTAATTTTGTTTGCAATTTTATCTAAAAACATTTGCGTGTCAAAATTCCAAAAGTTTCTTTCCCATTTTTCCACTTCTTCAAATGGTTTTATTCCAGGCCCAGTAGATGAGTAGTTGATAAAAGTATATTTACCAGTCTGAGAGTTTAAGTCTTTAATTACTACTTTTTTATCATGAAAAGTTAAAACTATTTCAAAAGTATTTTTCCAATCACAAACATTAACAATACAATTGCTAATATGATTGTTGCGTACTAAATTTACGTTTGAATAATCAGGGCAGCTTGAGTTCCAGTAGACATTTTTATTGAATCCGCTGTGAAATTCAAAACTGTCGAACATTAAACTAAAATGAATAAGATGAGGAAGTAAATCATAATCCACACCTCCTCCTTTTGCTCTATCTGACATTCTCCATTCTTTGTCATAATCTGGCCTAGCTCCATGAGCATAATAAGCTCTAATGTGTTGAATTTGACCCCACCGATGATTTTCAAAAATAGTATTGCCAATGGTATATCCTACATGTACCACTTTATTATATTCTTTTGCCATTTCATCAAGAATTGTTAAATTTTTGGAAGATAAACCTCCAGGTTTTTCCACACAAACATTTTTGTGTCTAAAAATTGCTTCTTTAGCAAAATCAAATAAGCAATCATGTGTTGTGCAAACAAAAACATTATCAACATCTACGGGAAGATTGTAAGGATTAAAAGATTCACAATTAAATTCTTTTTGAAAATCAGATTGTGTTTGCGGGTTTTTGTCGTAGCAATATTTGATAGAATTTTTTGGTAGATATTTTGCTCGAAATTTTGCCGCTAAACCGCACCCGATAAAAGCATTTGTCATACTTACATTGTACAATTGTATTATGCGTGTAGCTGTTATTGGTTTATTTCATCGTGAGTTCTTTTACATTCCTTTGTGGCAAAATTATTATGGAAAATTGTTTGGTTTGGAAAATCTTTATGCCATAGGCGACCTTGAAAAAGACGAGACTTTTAAGCTTTTCAACAAAGGTGTAAATTTTATAAATTATGCTCCGCCATTATATGCAAATCATTCAGAACATACTCAGCTTATCATTAAGGTGCAAACAGAATTGCTGAATAAATATGACGTGGTGATTTTTGCTGAAGCTGACCAATTTTTTATTCCAGACCCCGATAAGTATTTGAATCTTAATGATTATCTTTACAGAAACCCACAAGATTATATAAAGGTTTCAGGCTATAATGTAAGACAGGATTTAACTTCTGAGTCTTTTTACGACCCTACAGTGAAAATCTTAGACCAAAGAAAGTATTGGTTCAAAGACCCAGGCCCTGAAGATAAATTAGTAATCATAAGAAAACCTATGAATTTTTATGGGACAGGTTTTCATATTTGCCAACCTAACACAGATAGAGACCCAGATTTAATCAATATCCATTTACAAAAGTTTGATTTTAATTTGTGTAACTGTAGATTTTTCATTAAAACACGTACAGAAAATAAACATCCAGCCTTCAGTAAACATGGTGAAGGAGGCCATGTGTGGATGAATGATGATGAATTGTGGCATGATTGGCTTAGAGAAAATCAAACACTCAATCTTGAGTTGATTCCTCAAAAATATAAAGATTTAGGTCTTATTTAACGGTACAATATAATAATGGATAGGCCTACAGTAATAAATTATGTAATTTCAAAACACAATCTTCAAAAATATCTTGAGATTGGTATTGAAGGTGACGCTGGGAATTGGAGAGCTATTGAAGCTCCATTCAAATACTCTATTGACATTACACGAAATCCATATGCTATGCAAATGGTATCCTCTGACACTTTCTTTTATCAGCTTAATCACACATTTGATTTTATTTTCATCGACGGAGACCATCATTCAAATCAAGTAGACAGAGATATTCAAAACTCTTTAAATTTTATTTCAGATGATGGTTTCATTCTTTGTCACGACACTTGTCCTCACGAAGAGGGTATGCAAATTGTTCCAAGAGAGCAAGCTGGATGGTGCGGTGACGTTTGGAAATCAATTCTTAGGTTAAGAAAATCTACAGATATTTATGTTCAAACCTTGGAATCAGATTTTGGTTTGACAATGATAAGAAAAAATAAAACTATGCCTAAGTTTGAGCTTGATATAGAAGAAACTTGGGAAAATTATGTCAAGTATAGAAATAATTTTCTTAACATTATGGATTGGGAATCATTTAAAAAGGGGCTTGATTGAAAAACAAATCTAAAATAGTTATGTTTGGTGCTGGAGGCATGCTGGGCCAAGCTTTAAAACCTTTACTTACAGATTTTACTGTTATTGCACCAAGCTCCCATAAAGTAGATTTGTGGCACGAAAATCAAGTTTATGATTTTTTAAGACGTGAAAGGCCTGATAAAGTAATAAACTTAGCTGGCGAAGTGGCTGGAATTTTAAAAAACAGAAAAAATCCATTCGAGTTTTATTTAAGTAATCAAAGAATGTTTAGCCATGTACTTCTGCCTTGTTTAGAGCTTAACATTGAATATTTGTTATCTTGCTCATCTACTTGTGCTTATCCAGATACAGTAGAAAATTACCCAATGACAGAAGAACAACTATTTGGTAATCTTCCAAGTGAAGATAATCTTGGTTATGGCATGGCAAAAAGAAATATGATTCTAGCCACTTCTTTGGCAAACAAACAATATAATAAAAAATACGGTGTCATAATTCCTTCAAATCTTTACGGATTTAATGACAAGCATTATGGGTCAAATTCTGCTCATTACGTTACAAATTTAATTTATAAACTTATTCACGAAAAAGATATTGTTGAAATTGGCGGCTCTGGAAAGCCTTTGAGGCAATTTACTTATGTGAAAGATGTAGCAAGAGCAATAAAATTGATGGTGGAAAACAACGACAATTCTTTTCTTAATTGTGCCACTTCAGAAAATATGAGTATTTATGAGATTGCTGAAAAAACAATTAAAGCAAACAATCTTAATCATAAAATAGTACTCAATCCAGATTTTCCAGATGGTCAATTCAGAAAAGATGTATCGAGTAAAAAGCTCATAGAAAAATATAATTTTTCATTTACTCCATTTGACAAAGGTATAAAAGAAACTTATGAATACTATAAAACTTGTAAAAAATACAATTGAAAACAGCGAAATAGATGAATTAAAAGTTTGGTTGTCAACTTATCCTCAGCTAACTCAAGGCCCTAAAGTAAAAGAGTTTGAGGCTCAGTGGTCTAGTTTTTTAGGAGTAAAGTATTCTACTTTTGTAAATAGTGGCTCATCTGCTCTACTACTTTCATATTACGCTATACACTTAGCAACAGGAAGAAAAAATATTATAGTGCCAGGTTTATCATGGGCGACAGATTTAGCTCCAGTAATTCAATTTGGATTTAACCCAATTTTGTGTGATTGTAATTTAGACGATTTATCATTAGACTTGAATCATTTAGAGGAATTGCTTCAAAATTATCAAGATTGTGTTGTGTGTTTAGTATCAGTTTTAGGATTAGTTCCTGACATGGATAAAATATTGGAGCTCAAAGCTAAATATAATTTTATTTTGCTTGAGGATGTTTGTGAGTCATTTGGTTCTAAATATAAAACACAAAAACTTGGAAGCCTTGGAGACATTTCTGTTTTTAGTTTATTTTATGGTCATCATCTATCAACAATTGAAGGTGGTATGATTTGCACAAATGATGAAAAACTAAATGATGTTTTGAAAATGATTCGCGCCCACGGATGGGACAGAGAATTATCACCCGATAAACAATCTTCTTTGCGTAATGAGCACAACATAGATGATTTTTCAGCTTCATACACTTTTTATTATCCTGGCTTCAATGTAAGAGGCACTGATTTGCAAGCTTTTATTGGCATAGGTCAACTAAAGAAAGCAGAAAACGTTATTTTAAAAAGAAATCTGTATTATAATTTTTTCAAAGACAATTTGACTTTAGATTGGAAACCCAAACAAAACGAGGATAAGTTTGTTTCTAATTTTTGTTATCCAATTATTTCCGTCAACAAAGATAAGATTGTAAAAAATCTGCTTGAAAATAATATTGAGTGCCGTCCTTTAATTTGCGGGTCTATGGGCAAGCAACCTTTCTATAAGAATCTTTACGGGGAAACAATACTTCCTAATGCCTCTCTTGTTGATAAATACGGAATTTATATTCCAAATAATCCAGACTTGACACACGCTGAAATGATTTTTATAGCAAAAATTATTAACTCAGCTATTTAAAAGCCATTGATTATCAACTAAATAATCAATGGTATCTGTTATACCTTTTTGAATAGAAAATTGCGGTTTCCATCCAAGTTCTTTCATTTTTTCTATTGAAGGAGATATTACAGGCACATCTCCTACCCAGCCTGATAATCCTTCGCCATATTTTACTTCACCTTCATAGTTAAGATAATTAACAATTGTTTCTACAGAATATTTTAATTTAATTGTGTCTGAGTGACCAACATTAAACGCTTCGAAATAATTTTTAGACTTATGGTCAATCAGCATTTCAATAGCCTTTACAGCATCTTTAATGTGAAGATATGATTTGATTCCGTCACCGCTTCCTAAAACATTAAGTGGCTCATTATTCAAAATCTTTTTTGTGAAATCAAAAACATGTCCATGTGAATATCTTTGCCCAAGCATTGAAACAAATCTTAGAGAAAAAGCATGAAAGTTAAAAGTATTAGCAAAGCCCTCTAAAAGCATTTCACTGGCTATCTTCGTTGAGCTATATACTGATGTTTGATTTCTTACTTCTGTTTCTTTTGTTGGAAAAGCAAGAACATCACCGTAAACTGAACAAGTAGAGGCAAAAAGAAGTTTTTTAATGTTGTTATTTACACAAGCTTCTAATACATTATTTGTTGCGGTTACATTTTTATTTAGACATTCTTTGAAATTACTTTTGTTATACCTGATGTCTGCTAAAGCTGCTAAATGTATTACAGCATTACAATCTGAAAAAATAGCCTGGTCAAAATCTGAACTCAAATCTAATTTATGCATTGTAAAGTTCTTATTTTCTTTATGATGCAAAATATGATTTTTATGACCAGTAGAAAAATTATCTACTCCTACCACTTCATGGTTTTTTGATAATAAAGAATCGGCAAGATTTGAGCCAACAAATCCTGCCACACCTGTAATTGCTATTTTCATGGTTTTCGATATAAAAAGTTTGTATTTCCGTCGGTATCAATAGTTTCTTTAATTGTAAAACCGTTATTTTTCAATTTTTCATCTAGCTCTGCGTATTTTGATTTACTTTTATATACGTTGTTTGCATCGTCATCGAAATCCCAGTATTCAAAAAAGATATTTCTGATATTGTATTTTTCATAATCTATCGAATTAAGAAGTTCAACATCAAGCCCTTCAGCATCTATACACAGAAACTCAATCTCATCAGTATGTTCATTGGCTTTTATTGCTGAATCTAGAAGCTCGTGTATTTGTAGTGCTGGAATAAAAACTACATTATTTGAAGGTATAGCCATTCTATTGAGCGCACTTGAAAGATTCAAATCACCGCCAAAAAGATACATTTCTACTGTTTTGTCTTTAAAGCCATTTGGCACTATTGCATTTTTTAAACAATCTATTTTGCTATGCTCCATGAAAGGAGTATTTTTATAAAATTCGATTGAAGCTTCGTGCTGAAGAGGCTCAACTAAAACAATATTTGTTTCGCTTGGATTCAAATCTTTTATGTAATTATAAAAGAAATCTTTACCATAAGCTGTTCCTATTTGAACGTATGTTTTCATATTTTATTCACCAAGTAATGCCAAAACACAGCTTGTAGACTTTCGGCAACAGGCGTAATCATCTTTGAATCACTTGGGCAGAAATGTATGCAAACATGAGCATGTTGCATGGTATATCCGCCATCTCTGGATACAATTCCTAAAATGTGAGCATCCACTTCTTCTGCGTATTGAATAGCTTTAACTATGTTTTTAGAAGTAGTTTCAGAACCACCACCAACACTGAATATTACAATGGCATCTTTTTGCTTTAACCTACTTGTTTTTAAACTTGAAACCATTGAATCTTCGAAGCTTACATCATTAATGTAAGCTGTAAGTTCTGACACATTATCTAAAGGAGTGAGTGCATCAATTCCGCCAATCTTTCTGAAATCATTCACTGCATGTGAGCAATTTGCAGCTGAGCCACCTACACCAAGAAAAAACACTCTTCCATTTCTGCTTTTTACGGAGCGCAACACTTCAACAAAATCTTCGATAGTTTTTTCTTCTACTTGGGAAATACATTCCTCAATCGCATTCATGTAATCTTTATAGTTCATAATTCAAGCCCCGCTTTTTTTGCATCTCCCAAAAACTGCTCAGAAGACAATCTTGAAACATCATCCAACGAGTAATCAAACCAATTGAACTTAGAAATGTAAGATGTAGGTACAGTGATTATATCACAGCCACAATCTGCCGCTTGTTTGATGTTGTAAAGCTCTCTCATCGAAGCCCATAGAATCTCAGAACGAGGGAAAAACTTTTTAATTTTAGAGCAAATTTCTTGAGCGTCTTGAAGAGTATCAAAGATTCTTCCAGCAAAAACTGAAATAATCAAGCCGTCATTGTCTACCAATTTCATCAGTTGACCAAGACTAGCCACGCAAGTAAGATTTACTTTAATTTTTTGTCTAGTAAGTGTGTTAACTAACTCAACATTGCTTGTTCCGTCTGGATTAACCACTGGAATCTTCACATAAACATTATCTCCAAGACTGGCAAGTAACTTGGCTTGTCTTAACATTTCATCGTATTCATCGCTTACCACTTCAAATGAAACAGGAAGCACAGGAATTACTTGAAGTATTTCCTTAATTGTGTCAATGTAGTTTTTGTCGCCAATTTCTTTTGCGATAAGACTAGGATTAGTAGTGAAGCCTGTGAAGCGCTTGTCAATTGCGTATTTCTTGAGTTCTTCAAGATTGCCTGTATCACAGAATAGTTTAATTTTTGGCAAATTACTCATAGATTAATTGTACATTTTTATAAAGTTTAAACCAAAACTTTTTGCACACTCTTCATCACAATCTAAGTCTCCATAAAACGTAGATTTTTCAGATATATTAATTTTTTTACTAGCTTTTTCTAACATTCCAATTTCTGGTTTTCTACAATTACAAGCAAATCTCAAATCATCAAAACCATCGTTTTGTTTTTTACAATCTCTATGAATGCAACTCATAGAAAAAATAACATTTTTACCAGAGTCTATCAGATGTTGTCTTGCTTCCCATGTAAGCCTATTTATTCTTTCGAGTGACGAAAGCATTTTTGCTTTGTCTGGTTGATTAGTAACAATTACACAATCTGAATCATCTAGTAAACTTATCAACTCTTCTACAGGCTTAAAAATCATGTGATTATATATGTCTCTATCCCATTTATTTATTGTTCCGTCTCTATCTAAGAAATTGTAAACAGATTGTGTTTTGAATTTTGTGAAGATTTTGTCCACTTGTTGTAAATCTTCAGGCGTATTAATTTGATAATAATTTGCGTTGGCATAGTGCACTTTTTTGAAATAGCAGGTTAAAAAATAATCTGAAAAATTAAACGGAGTTTTTAATTGTACTTTCTCTGTGGCTTTTTTGGAAAAAATGGAAACACCATGCTCAACAAAGTTTGGTCTTTTTGTGCCTAGAATATAATTATCAAAAGCAATTTTGGGATTTATTGATAAAGCAATTTCAACATTAGACTGAGGTGAATTGTAATTAGATACCGACATCATACAAGTTTGTGAAGATTCTACATACTGCCAATACATAAGCTCTAAATCGCAAAAAGCAACAGAATCTCCATAAGTGACAAAAAACTCATCATCTAATACCGGAAGAGCATGAATTAAAGCCTTCCAAGTGCCGCAACATGGCTCAGGGTCTAGCGAGTATGTAAAAGAAATACCTAAAGATTTAAGATGCTTAATTACTTCATCAGCATAAAAACCTAAGCAAAAATGAAACTTATTAACATTTTGATTCAAATACTCTCTGATGATGTAGTTGATAATTGGCTCACCAGCCACCTCAACAAGGCACTTAGCGTTATCAATACCGAGTCTTGTTCCTTTTCCGCCAGCAAAAATAACCACTTGATTTATCATTGAACCATGTCTCTCCAAGTAATGTTGGTTAAAGCTGGAGCGTAAGTAGAAGCACAGTGGCTTAATGTAAGACCCCAAAGCCTTTCACACAAGCATCCACCTTTTCGAATTGGCCCGTATCCTCCATCAGTAAAAATCAGATTGTAATTAGCTTTTTCAAAAATCTCAGAAACATTATCAACAAATATTTTTTTAGCTTTTAGATAAATTTCAGTGGAGCAAATAAATGAATTACAATAAACAATTGATTTGAAAAATTTGTCATGAGAAATCCCCACTTTATCTGCATACTCAAGGATATACTTATCCATTCCCACATGATAGTTAGTGGCTTGATAAATCCACTGAGATTGTGAAATTACAGTGGGAGCTAAATCTACACCAACATAATCTTTCGTTTCAAGTCTTTTAATTAATAATTTATTCGGCTCTTGCCCAAACTTATCAGAAAAACTAGCTGATGCAAAACCCACGTAATCCGTTTCAATTTCTAAATCTGAAAAATGTATTCTGTACTCTTGAAGATACTCCCAAATACGAGCGTCTTTTACTTCCAGATGATTCAAAATTTTTAAAGAACCTGGCACTGTTTCTTGTGAAGGATGTTTTAATTCTTCGTGCCACAATTTATAAAAAGTTATATTACTCACATTATAATTGTACTGTAAAAATATATAGATGAGAGAGTTTAAAAAGATTTTAGTTACTGGAGGAGCTGGTTTTATTGGCTCTTATTTTGTTGATTTATGTTTAAAAAAAGGAATTTCAATAATCAATGTTGACGCTCTCAAAACAGGAAGTATGCTTGAGCATGGACCAGGCAAAAAACATCCTCTTTATCATTTTTTACCTTTTGATGTTGCCAATCCAGCTTTAATCATTCCAGATGATATAGAAGCAATAGTTCATTTTGCCGCCGAAACTCATGTGGATAGAAGTGTGGTAGAGCCATTTTCTTTTGTTTCTACCAATGTTGTAGGCACTTATAATTTGCTTGACAAAATCGTGGGGAAAAATATTTGGTTTCACCTTATTTCTACTGATGAAGTATATGGTGATGTAGTGGATAAAGAGTTTGCTTCAAAAGAATCAGACCCAATTCACTCATCGTCTCCTTACTCTGCTACAAAAGCTGCATCTGAGCAGCTTGTGATAGCTTACGGAAGAACTTACGGAATCAATTACACAATCTCAAGAGGTTGCAATACCGTAGGAGGGAGGCAAAACAAAGAAAAACTTTTACCTAAGTTTATTAGTAATGCAAAACACAATCTCCCACTTCCAGTTTATGGAGACGGAAAAGCTATCAGGCAATACATTCATGCTTCAGACCATGCCAATGCTGTCTTAGAAATACTTACACAGGCTGAGTCAGATTCTGTGTGGAATGTATGTGCTGACATAAGTTATTCAATCAACAACATCGTTGATATTCTTAAAGAAACTTATTCAGATATTACAATTACAGACAAAGAAAATCGACCTGGACATGACTTGAAATACAACATTGATAATTCTAAAATTAAAAATATACTAGGTTGGGAGCCAAAAGTAAAAGGAAAAGACATTATTTTGCAATCTATCAAAGAGCTTAGCTAATTTTGCCGTATAATATATGTACTTATGCTAAAAAGCAAAAAAGGAGATAGGAATGAAGCAAGAACAATTTTCAGGTTTAAGGGTGGGGCTTATGGTTAAGAACAATAAAACATCTAAAAATTGGATTATTACAGATTTTGTTACATCTTTTTCTTCTATAACTAAGCAATCCCCAGATGAATATAAAGTGAGGCTTGCAAATGGCATGGGTAAGTATCTTATCGTTTCGGTGGATGATTTGAGGAAAAACTACACCTGGTAAAACTATGTCATTAATTCAAAAAGGAAATGAAAGAATTGAATGGGCGGCAAGAGAAATGCCTGTCCTTGGAACAATTAAAACAATTTTTAATATAGACCAGCCATTCGCTGGTAAAATTGTAGCAGCTTGTATGCACATTACCACAGAGACCGCAAATCTTGTTAAAACGCTCAGGGCTGGAGGAGCAGAAGTTTATTTATGCGCGTCAAACCCTCTTTCTACACAAGATGATGTTGTAGCTGCTCTTAATGATATACATGGCATTCATGTTTACGCAAAACATGGAGATGATACAGCTACTTATTACAGTCACATCAAAACCGTTTTGAGTAGCAAGCCACATCTGGTAATGGATGATGGATGTGATTTGGTGAATTATCTTTACACTAAAGAGCCCATGCTTCTTGAGAATGTCATTGGTGGAACAGAAGAAACAACTACAGGTGTGCAAAGACTTAAAGCTATGGAGCGAGATGGTATTCTTAAATATCCAATCATTACTGTAAATGATGCTTTGACAAAACAAATGTTTGACAATCAGTATGGAACAGGGCAATCTACTCTTGATGGAATTATCCGAGCTACCAATATTTTGTTAGCTGGAAAAACTATAGTGGTAGCTGGCTACGGTTGGTGCGGAAAAGGCTTGGCAAATAAAGCTAGAGGTATGGGAGCTAAAGTAATTGTCGCTGAAGTAGATGCTATCAAAGCTCTTCAAGCACACATGGACGGATTTGATGTTGAAACTATGGATTCTGCTTCGCATTTTGGGGACGTTTTTATAACAGTAACTGGAAACAAAAATGTCATAGATGTAAGGCATTTTGAACAAATGAAAGACGGTGCAATACTTTGTAATTCTGGGCATTTTGATTCTGAAATCAATATTAAAGGTTTGCAAGAAATAGCTACAAATTACAAACCAGTAAAAGAGAATATTATGGAATATTCTCTTGATAATGGAGTAGATATTTATGTTCTTGGAGAAGGCAGACTAGTTAATTTAGCATGTGCAGAAGGACATCCGTCATGCGTGATGGACATGTCATTTGCCAATCAAGCTCTTTCTGCTTCATATCTTTGCAGTGTTCATCTTCAACCAGGGCTTCATCCAGTTCCAGAAGATGTAGACAAGTATGTAGCTGAGTATAAACTTTCATCTCTTCATATAGAAATAGATAAACTTACTGAAGAACAGCAGCTTTATATTAATTCGTGGCAAGAAGGCACATAAGTAATTTAAGGAGAAATTAAAATTATGTCTGATTATCCTATTGTCACTCTTCCAAATGAAGTAGAGGTGCAAGCTGCTGTGAATACAAACACATTTAAAATTATTCAAGTAGCTGAAAATCCAGATGAAATGTGGGTAAATGCATTTGTTGCAGGTGCTCCACAAAATGTCTGGGTTTCAGTGCTTACTCCTGAAACTTATACGCCTGATTGGACAGATGAAACTGTGATAGCGGCTGTTACTTTTTGGGCGCAAACAACATTTCCACCAGCATTTGGAAGGCCATGACAAATCTTTATAAATTTACCACAAATTATGGCACTACTTATTGTTTCGCAAACACACCAAGAGAAGCAGAAGCGATTGTTTTAAGAGAAGTGTATGAAAATCGCTTGATGTATAATCATACAGTAGAACTAGCATCTGAAAACACCTTAAAAGAAGATGGTGTTAGTTTTTTGAGCGAAAATGATTTTGTTGGTATACCTCAGCAAAAAGTTTTTATGTTAAACGGCTCTAATTCCCACAACTACGAGCACTATTTTCAAAAAAATAGAACTGCCACTGCGTGGTGGTCTGAAAAAGTTCCTGGCTCTGAGAATGTGTGGTCTAAGACAAACGTATAGTATGTATGCGATTGACATCCTCCCACGCCTAAAGGCATGGGATTTCCTATCCTCACAGATAGGTTTTCTGCTTCATAGAGACTGATTCAAAAAGCATCGAAGATGCTTTTCTATCCTTTCTCTCCACAGACTTCACTTTCCCAATGTCCTTTGGGTAGAAAGCAATATCTCTTATGTTCCTAGCTGCATTCAAATCTCTGTCAAGATTTGCCCCACAGGGGCAAATCCAATGACGCTCAGACAATTTTAGTTGTTCATTCTTTAAACCGCATTCATTACAAATTTTAGAACTAGGAAAAAATCTATCGCAAAGAACTAAATTCTTACCTGTCCATTCTAATTTATAAGTTATTTGTCGAACAAACTCAGACCAGCTCACAGAACTAATTGATTTTGCTAATTTATGATTTTTCATCATACCAATCACATTCAGGTTTTCCATACATATAGTTTTTATCTCTTGGTTTTTGCAGATTGTACTAGATGTCTTATGAAGGAAATCTATTCTTTGATTGGCTATTTTTTCATGAAGCAATGCTAGTTTGTACTTTGCTTTACTTCGATTGGAAGAATTGGTTTTCTTCCTGCTGAAACTTTGCTGGAAACGTTTTAGACGTTTCATATTTTGTTCTAAAAACTTTGGATTTGATATTTTGTTTCCATTGGAGTCAACTAAGAAATCCTTAATTCCTAAATCTAATCCAATTGTAGATTTTTTTTCTATAGAAAATTTATCTGGTATATCCATTCCATCTTCATACAAAACTGAAGCAAAATACTTATTAGTTTTAGTTTTTGAAATAGTTACTGAACGAATTTCAAAACTAGATAAATTTTTTGAAATTACTATTGGAATTTGTTTTATTTTCGGAATGGATAAAAATTGAGATTCTAGTTTGAAATTCTGAGGAACATGGAAAGATTGTTTATCATATTTAGATTTAAATTTAGGATATCCACTTAGTTTTTTGAAGAACCTTTTATAAGCTGATTCTAAGTTTTTAAGCTCATGCTGAAGAGATTGTGAATTTGAATCTTTCAACCAAGGAATATACAATTTTAGTTCAGGAAGCTTCGCTTCCCAATTCTTTTTGAATGTATTAGTTTTATTAGTTTTATATTCCCAAGTTGAATAATCTAATGCCCAATTATAGATAAATCTACAACATCCGAATTGTTTTTCAAGCAATTCGATTTGTGTTTCATTCGGATGTATTCTGAACTTAATAGATTTTAGCATCTAATATTATTTTACGGCTTTCAGCCGTAAAATCCTGCAATTTTCGCCCGATAAAATTCGTATATAAATTGTTAGTGAGAATTAATCCCACGGCTAAAGACCGTAGTCTTTCCTGAAGATGGTTTAGGAACAGGGCTTGCTGAGCTTCCTCAAAGAGCCCCCAAAACGTATGCACATCTTATTAGTGCAATCAATTCAAAGTTCGGTGATATTTATGAATGAAACTTTAAGAGACAATTTCTGGGGATATTTTCCAGATTTAATTTTTTATGACTCTCCCGTGAGCGATGACAGCATTATCGGGTTAGCTCTTCTATTTGACCAAGATTTTTGTTGGTCTGTAGTTTACGATGAAAACTTAGTGCTTAATTCTTTAGTTGAGCAATTTAGTGATAGCGAAGACCCTGAAACAGAAGCCTTAGAATATTATAATTTTAATATCTTAGGAGGTTATCTTGGCTCGTCTACACCAATATTCATGCACGATTTTGAAGATAATGAATGCGTGGCATCTAGATGCTCAAGAATGTTTGATAATTACATTACTCTTGAAAACTTATCGCATTTAAATCATGCTTTTGAAGTTGTCAAAAACGAAGCTACATTTCTTTTTGTACCTTCAAATCAATTAGATAAAATCAAAGACATATTATGAAAACTAGATTCACTCTATTTTACGACGGTGCTTGCCCACTTTGTGTAAAAACAAAAAGTAAAATAGAGAGTTTACTTCATCATACAATAAAGCTTACTGTTGTAGATTTGCATAGCTCAATAGCAAAAGCTAAAGGCTATGACGGTCAGCAAGTAGTGTTAGAAGTGGGTAATGATATTTATTACGGATATAAAGCGTGGCTAAAAATTCTTTCACACACAAAGTATTCTTGGGCCACGCACATTTTGCTCAGACCGTGTTTTATTGTGTTTTATCAGATTGTGTCTAGGAATAGAAAGTTTTTAAGTAGATTCATTTAATTTCTTTGTCTACTTTTTCTAGTATCTTTTTATCTATTTCTTGATTGATTTCTGCGTCAGAAGCTCCTTTTTCAATCATTGGATAAATTTCGTTAAAAATCTCTTCTCCGATTTTTTCCACTTCTGTTTGATTTGAGATTACTTCATCTTCATTAGTGTAGTTGATGATATTGTCACCACCTGCATCAAAATTGCCTTCAATATTTTCCATTACACCTTGACTCCAGTTAGGGTCTTCGCCTGTCACTTCTTCTGCAATTTCTAATGCATCTGAAAATGGAATTTTTGCATCATTATTAAATTGCTCTTCTGTAAACTCTTTAGTTTCACCAGTTTCATACTGATTATAAGGAATTACTGGAGTATCTTGTTTAGGAAACATTTCTGGCATTACATCTTGGTCTGGTGCAGATGGAGCCAATGTGTCTGCTAGTTCTTCAGTACTTTGGTCTATTAAATCAGCAGCATCTGCATTAATTGGCTCGATTTCTTCAGCAATTTGTGCTAATCTTACCAAGTGCTTAAACAATTCTACTTTATTCATTTTTATTTTTTTCCTTTTACTAACTTATTATACCTCTTTTTATGCTTTTATAGAAGTTGAATGCGTTTTTCATTAAAATATTATCTGTACTTACATTTGTCTTACTCAGATTTTTAATATCATTGATAAAGTTTAGAAATTCAATATTGTTAATTGGCTTTGCTAGTTTTCCATTTTCTATTGGTATATTTTGAATTTGTCTATATAAATCAGCCAAACTTGACATTCTCCAGGCATTTTGTTCTGCCAAAGCATCTCTTATCGGGGCTATATTTCTCAAGTATTCTCGTCCAGCTTCATCATTTTGAATTGTTTTTGAAGAGTATAGAGCTTTTGACTGAAGAATTGCCGCAGAAAGGTATTTGGATTTTAATAACGCAGTGGTTTCATAAATTAATCCTAGATACTTACTTTTTGGGTTCTGAAAAGACAATGGATATTCTTTTCCAGATTTCTTTTGTAAAGTTTCTGTATCGAAGTATTTACTTAAAATGGATTTTGAGGCATCTTTTGCCACATCAGGTGCTTTTCTGTACCAGTCTATCAATTCAATCAATGCCATGCTTTTGATTTCTACATCAGTGGAGGCACTGTTATAAATTACTCTGTTTTGCTCCAATCCTTTGGCTACTTGTGAGCGTTGTTCTTTTCTGCTATTTGCTTGATTTACCGAAATTGTTTTACATCCAATTGCTTTTCCACAAAAATCGTTAGTAATTATTTTGTATTTAGTTTTGAATTTGTATTCTTCACCAATTGTCAAAACATCACCAGCAAGAGCTGGATTTCCATCATCTTTCAAAAATGGTGTTCCATCTGGGTTTATCAAATCTTGTTGGAGCGGCTTTGATTTCAAATCACTGTAATAACCATAGTATTCACCAATAAGTAACAATCTTTGTTTTATAACAGGAACTTCATATTTTACTCCATCTTGTTCTTGTTCTTTGAATCCATCAAAGCCATCACAATAAATTACAAAATCTGTAATGAAATTTTTCTTATTCATTGTGAAATCATTTGTTATTGGAAATTCCATTGCCGAAGCAACACATGTTAAATAAAACTCATCTCTGACTAAATCTACAATTTCTTTTTCTTTTATGGAATCAAAATATGATTCCATTTCTGGAAAGATTGTGTCTCTTTTTCTTTCATCTTTGGCTCTATCTCCGCCTACAATTCCATTTTTAATTTCATTTATATAATTGTCAATAGTTTCTTCAGGATTACCATCTTTGATAAAAACATCAGTTAAATATTTAAAAAACTTGTCTGTGTCGGAATTAAATTTATTTTTATAAAGCACTCTGATTCTATTTGCTTCTTCTGTCATAGCCACCGTTCCGAGCTTTGCTGACATAATTCCTTTTATTACGCTTGTGGGGTCAGTAATGTCAAAAGTTTCAAGAATTTTTTCTTCCATTACACCTGCGTAATCAGTTTTTAAAGGTGGCCAATAATTTTCTGGTTTCAAAGGATAAACCATTGGGCTAAATTCAGAAGCCATTAACACTTCTTGCTTTACTTCTCCCTCTCTCATTTGAAACTCTTCTAAGATTGTGTTTGGTTCTGTGTTTTCTTGTATTTTTTCTTTTAATTCTGGGTTTATTTTTCCAAATAGTAATGTGGTCCATGCACCTGAATGTGGATTAGTTAAGTCCCTAATTGTATTTTTAAAACTGCTTTGCTCTTTAATTACAGCTTCTTCGCCCACTTTATCAACCGCAGATTTTATATCGTCATTAATAACAGTGGCTTGAAGCACATACGAAAATTCTTGTTTACTCACTCCTTTTGGTGCAAAATCTCTATTGTAATCATCTGTAATTTTATCAACTACAGATTGTATTTTTTCTTGCTTCATTGCTCTCATAACAGCTCTAATTTTTGCCGCTTCTGCACTATTTAAAAATGAGGCAATTGTCGTTACATCTTTTCTTGTTTTTCTCAAAAACTGGTGGATAATTGGGTCATATTCAAAATTAAGATTATTTTCTTTGAAAACTTTTTGAATAGCTAATTTTATTGCGTCTTGAAAAGAAGTGGAAGAATTGGAAAAAGCAGATTCAAAATTAATATTTTGCTGTTTGTTCAGTTCCTTTTCAACATTCATTATTTCTTCTTGAACTTTTGATTCTTTGAAAAACTGATTATAATTCCACACAATCTTATTTTAAAAGAAATATACTTAAAAACCTATCGTATAATTTTATATGATAATCAGTTGTTCATACAAGAAGAGAGTAGGCAAAGACACTTTTTGTCGAATTGTTCAAGAACTTTACCCTGATAAAAAGGTGGTAAGAATTGCTTTTGCCGATGAACTCAAAGAAGAATTAGACACAATCTTACTCATACCTAATGGAATTTCTCGCAGGATTTTCGAAGATGAAAGCGTAAAAGAGCTTGCGAGACCTTTGTTGCAAGGATGGGGAACAATTCGTAGAGAGTTTTGCGATAAGAATTATTGGGTAAGAAGAGCTTTTTTCAAAATGCAAGACCCAGACACAATCTATATTATCACTGACGCAAGATATTTAAATGAAATTGAATTTATTAATTCTCAAGGTGGGCACACTGTTCATATTAAAAGAGATTCAGCCGTAGACCCATCATCTTCTCATTCTTCAGAAACTGAATTAGACAATTATCATCATTTGTTTAAATACACAATTGAGAATAATGGAACAGAAGCTGAGTTCAAAGAAAAAATTAAAAACTTGATGGACAATATTTTTGCTGAAGCCAATTAAGAGGCTTCAGCTTTTTCTTCAAGTTGTTTGATAAAAGTTTTTAGTTCATCTAAATCTTCTTTGATAAACAAATTAAAAATAGGAATCTTTTTGTTCTTGGCTATCCTCAATGCCTGCCCTGTGCCACCTTTCCAATTTCCAGAGGCGTCAAGCTCGCAATAGCAAACTATAAAATTAGATTTTGTTCGGCAGTTTCGACCAAGTACCTGATAGGTGTTTCTAGCCATTAGCTTCTGCACTCCCTCGCTTGTTCCAAAAAGATTGGGATGAAATTGAAAGGCTATTTCGTATGCTTTTTCGCATTGTGTGTAAAGCGGTGAAGAATTATCATTAAAGCCTTTCCAGGGAAGATAGATTTCTTTTTTACCTTTTGCCAAATCACAACCTTTTTCAAATGCTTTATCTGCCCCATCTGCACCGCCAGACCTTAAAATAAATCTTTTTTTGGCAAGAACAATACCAAGCTTCTCCATGATGCCTAAAACATTATCAGGAGTGGAGCGGGAGCCAATTCCTGCGTAGTAAATTACATCCAAGGGTTTCCACCGTAAGTTGCAATAAGTGTTTCTTTCACTTTAAGCATATCTTTGCTTACAGTGGTTGCTTTATCGTATGAAGACTTTGTGATGTTAGTTGGCCAAAGATATTCTTTTTTAAATAAGTTTGTGTCTTTCATTTCATCCCACCCAAACTGCGAATACCATTTTATAGTTTCATCAGCATTCTTTCTGTTTTTTAATTTCTCTTCGTAGCCTTTTTGTAAAAGCCTAGCTCTATGCGAAGAATGTATTTCTTCATCGCCAAGCCAGATTGGGCGTAACAGGCTTGTTGTAAATGTTGCGTATTGTTTTAGTTTTTGAGTGGCATAGTCAGTTTTGAATCCTCTCTTTTCAATTTCAATTACATTATGAATTAGATGCTCTATCAAAGCACCTGGAGTGTGTTGCCAAGCTATCAAAGCAGGGTGTGTCATCCAACCTTTGCGAGGTTTCCCTGTTTTTGTTGGCAAATTGAACATAATGTCTAATAATTGAGTTGTCTCTAAAGCTTGTTTTCGAAGCCGCGAGTTGTCAAGTGCTTGCACACTTTTTTCAAAATCCGCATAGGGCATAAATACTTGCATACTTATTATACGCTCAGATTGTGAAAAATGGAAAAACACAATCTTTTAAGAAAAAGAAACTATCTGTAAGATTTATTCGTCTTATAGATGTAGCTCAATGAAGAGCAAGAGGAAAAAATGAAAACATTCACAAAAATGATGGTCGTCTTAGTCAGCACATTGTTGCTCGCCACTATGTCATTTGCTCAATTTGATGGCTCAGAGCCATCTGTCAAATCAGCAAAGGTAGTAAGGAAGCTATTTATTAGGTCTGCCGACCCTTTACTTATAGCGATGTTATTGAGTGGTAGCCAAAATTATTTTGGCTCTCCAGAGCCTACACAATCTTCCTATTTGTTTGGAGGCGGTATGATGGGCGGATTTGGCGGAGCTGGAGGTCAGGGTGGTTTCGGCAATTCTATGAATGGAAATAATTCTGGCCGAAGAGGAATGTAATAAAGGGGGCAAATTGCCCCCAATATTTTAAAGCTCAGTGGTTTCTTCTGGGCTTTCTTTTGTGAACGAGTAAGATTCAATCAGAGCTTGCACTGTGCTTTGCATTTCATCTACAGTTTCTTGAATACGAGTCATATCGTTGTAAACTGGAACAATAGCTTCAAGAACCTTTTCAATTCGGTCTTCGTCCCAGGTGTCAATTCGTCCCATCATAAAGTTCAAGTTCATGAATTGAACCTTGTTATGAAACCTATTCACGATGTTGTCGATTCGAAGCACATGTAGCAATACTTCTTTAAGTTTTTCTTCGCCTGTTTTTTCTAGCATAGTTCAATTATACAATTTTTTAGGAAAAAATAAAAGCTTAATCATCTCTTAACAAAATTAAGAATGCTGCTTTTTATTGAAATCGTAATTATCTATTGTTATGCTAAAAAACAAAGCGTTTACGCTCATCGAACTTTTGGTGGTTATTGCAATCATTGCGATTCTCGCCGCCATTCTTTTCCCCGTTTTTGCTCAAGCCAAAGCTGCTGCTAAGAAAGCTGCGGATTTAAGCAATGTCAAACAAATCAGTCTCGGTATTACCCTTTACACAGGTGATAACGATGATTTGTACCCATCTGCCTACTATCACAGAGCTTTCAATCCTGCTCTTGGCGGAACCAACGCTGGATACATTCACTGGTCTGGCATGGTACAGCCTTATGTGAAGAATGTGCAAATGTTCGTATCACCTGGTGATACAATTGGTGGACATGCTCCAACATGCTTCTCATCTGCTGACAATAACAGCGGTGCAGGTGCTCCAGGTGGGCAAGCGGCAAACGTGTGTACGGCTAACCCAGCTATTGTTCCTCCGCAGTTTGTACGAGGTGGTGCGATTGTTGACGAGCAAGTTCCCCGCATTTCCTACACGGTGAATTCTTTGGTTATCCCAAGATTCAGAAATATTGGTGATGCAAATAGAGGTATTTCCTTGGTAAGCCAAACACAATTAGATAATGTTTCAAACGTTATTTTGCTTGCTGGATTCACACGAAATCTTCCATGTCTTGCATCTGCATCAATCACATCAACTACGAGAAGTGCTTCACATCGTTCCACGAATGCAGTAACAAGAGATGCGTCTAACACTCAAGTGTATTTTGGCAGTCAAGAAGATGGTGCTACACGCCCTAATTCTTTGTTTGCTCTAAATTGGAATAATCTTGCTTCAAGTAATATTTTCAATTTGTGCAGAACAAATCCACGAACAGATTACCCTCTCATTGTTTATCATGGTTACAATAATTGGAACAATCAAGGTGACAATTATGGAATGGCAGATGGCTCAGCTAAATACCGACCATTCAGACAAACAATTGCACCAACCAATTATCTTTGGGGAACTAGGGCCTACACAGATGGCAATCTTCCTATCTTAGACCCAGTAACTGGATTGCCTGTGCAAGGCTAATTAATTCAAAGGGGCTTTCGAGCCCCTAAACATCTTCAAAAACTAATTTTTGAACACCGTCTTGCTCAACAGTGCCTACTTGAACTGCACCTGCGGCATTTATAAGTTGGTCTGCACCGCCAGATGAGCCTACAATCTTAGAGCCAAAACAAGATATATATGGTAAATCTGGCATACCTTTAGATTGCAACCATTTTTTGAACTCTTCTGCGGTTCCGCTTTGTAAATTTCCAGCGTCCCCGAAAACTAGATTTCCATCTGGAGTTCCATGAAGGATATAAATACTTCTTTGCGTACCACTGCTTGTTTTGATTTGTATCTGCTTAGGCGGGTCATTAGGCCCCATATTAAATTGACCCCCTACCAATTCCACTTCTAGTCTTCCACCAGATGGAATGTTTTGTCTAAACTTGTTAGGGTCTAATTCTTGAGTATTTTCATCTTGTGAATATCTATACCACACAATCTTCATTTCACGCTAAGCATGCTGAAATCCTTCTCTGTATACTTCTCACAATCTTCAAATGATTTACCAAGTTTATCTTTCTCAGACACAATCTGAGGTATATCGTGCCAATTTATGTCCATGCAATTATAAAGCAAAGACCTATCATTTTCTGGAGAATAATAACTTGAGCATTTATAATAAACCACACTGTTATCTTCTAAGGCTTGAAACCCATGAGCGAAGCCTTCAGGTATAAAAAACGCCAGGTTATTTTCGCTCGATAATTCCACACCAAACCATTTACCAAAATTAGGAGATGCTTCTCTCAAATCCACCGCCACATCATAAATAGCTCCAGACAAGCAGTAAACTAATTTAGCTTGCGGGATTTTCATTTGATAATGTAATCCTCTTATTGTGCCTTTCTTAGAAACAGAGCAATTATCTTGATACCACTTTACTGGATAAAGATTTTCTTTCAAAACAAATGTTTCAGAAAATTGTCCTCTCTCATCTTTAAAAGTTTTCAGATTGTGTAGTTGAAGACCACCAAATAATTCCATTATTTTTTTGCTCTAAGTTGCTCACTGAAATATTTCAATATCTCAGCAATTTCTTCTTGATTAGATGTGTCATAAGTTTTTCCATCAATCGTAATTGAAACGTAATTATTTTCTTCTTTTTCTGTGGGTAGCTCTTGATAACCAATCAAATATGGCTGCTTTTGCCCTGGTTTGTCGAGGTACACCGCACCTTTCTCTATTATTAAACTTTGGTTATCAGCATTTTTAATTGAAGATTTTTTCTCACCTTTTCTTTTTTCAAACCACATTTTAATTTTCTTAAACATACTTGAATTGTACAAAAATTCAGTGGATGTTTATTTAAAAGACAGAAATATAATTGAAATACCATTGCCAGTGCATTTTAGAGCAATGAATGATGGTTATTTGAAATGGCAAGAGCAACTAGAAACTGTTTTCTTTTTTAGTAATCAAAAAGATGTGTTTGACTGTTATTTAATTTCTCTCAATAAAGAAATTTTTGTTAACTACAACACTAAAAATACTTTATCTTTTAACTTCACTCAATGGATGCTTAAGACATTACCAAAAAATGTAAGAGACAAAAAGAAAAGATTTTACAGGCCTTAATTTTGATGTACAAAACAATTATGGACCAAATCTGTATTGCCAAAAAAGTCTCCGTGGATAACATCCAATTTCTTGATTTCGCTGTTGATGACAATGACCAATTGCTAGTCTTTCCTGGTTTTAAAGAAGCTTCGCAGTTCCTGAAAAATGAAGTGGGAACAGGCGAGGCCTTGCTTGATTTCATCATCACCACCGTAGATGCACAAAAGGATAATCCTAGAATGAAAGAAATCTTGCAAAGAGGTGGCAAAACCACCACTGCCGAGCAACCAAATCAATTTTCTCAAGTGTCACCTCCAAATGTAAAAACTGTGGCAAAATCTGGTGATGTTGAATGCTACTTCATGCTTAATTGCACCGATTACGAAGTAATGAATAATGATTCAATCATTGATAAAGTTACAGGCAAACAGCTTATTCCTGTGCTAGCGTTTGTTGACGTGGCAAAAACTGATGAGTTAGTGAGAGTTCCTAATTTTCAGATGAAAAGCTCTTTCATTGGTGAAGTAGAAGAAACGCAATGAGCATTGAAAATGTAGATGTAATCTTCGGAGCCTCTTGGGGTGATGAGGGTAAAGGTAAAATCTCAGCGAGAATTGCCTCCCAGTATGATTATGTGTGCAGATTTAATGGAGGCTCAAATGCTGGTCATACATTCTATGTGGGTAATAAAAAGGTAGTTACCCACATAGTTCCCTCTGGAATTGCTTTTGGAAAACCTTCAATTATTGGTCCAAATTGTGTAGTTTGTGTGGAGGATTTTTTCAGTGAAGTGGCAGAGCTTGCTAGATTGAATTTCGATGTAAAGTTAATCAAAATAAGCCCAAAAGCCCACATTGTTCAAAAAAAACACAAAGAACAAGACATAAATACCTACGCCGCTACTTTGGGCACTACATCAAAAGGAATCGGCCCTTGTTATGCTGATAGAGCTTTGCGAGTGGGAACTAGAGCTTGTGAGATTATTCCAGCAGACTATTTATGGGATGAAAAATTAGAGGGTAATGTTTTATGTGAAGGAGCACAATCTTTTTGGCTAGATATCAATCAAGGAAATTATCCTTACGTTACTTCATCTGAGTGCTTGCCTTATGCATCTTGCTCATTGGGTTTTTCTCCTAAGAAAATAAACCAAATCTTTGCTGTTGCTAAAATGTACGATACACGGTCTGGAACCGACCCGTATTTTGATTTGGACGATGAAGAAACAAAGTTAGTGGCAAAGCTTGGAAATGAAGTGGGAGCCACCACTGGCAGACCTAGACAAGTGAAATGGCTTAATCTTGATAAACTTGCTCATGCTCTTGATAAAGCTGGAGCAACAATGTTATATCTAAACAAAGGTGATATTTTAGAACAAGCTAACATTTTCAAATTGTATTTTAATTCTGAGCTTGTAGTTTTTAAAACGATGGATGAAATGAAATCTTTTATTCAAGAAAAAATTACAGACATTCAGATTGTGTGGGATTTTCAACCTTGAAATCCGTATAAGATAGGTATGGATATCAACGAGCAATTATTCGAAATTAAAAAACCTTATCTTAAAACTATTAATTGTCTTGACAAAGGTTTTGTCAGATTGGTTGATTGGATGGGTTCAGACCAAAGAATAGTTCAAGCTGCTCGCGTGTCCTATGGCGATGGAACAAAAACTGTGCGTGAAGACAAAGGGTTGATTGACTATCTGATGCGACATGCACACACTTCACCTTTTGAGCAAGTGCAATTTACTTTTCATGCCAAAATGCCAATCTTTGTGGCAAGGCAAATAATTCGTCACAGATGCGCAAAAGCGAATGAAATTTCAGGAAGATATTCAATACTCAAGGATGAGTTTTATGAGCCCGATGTTTCTAGAATGGTTAAACAATCTAAAGACAACAAGCAGGGCTCATCTGAAGAATTGCTTGAGGATGCCGATAGTATTTTGCAATCATTTAAGGATGAGCAATTTGAAATGTATGATAATTACCAGGAATACATTCAAGGTGGGATGGCCAAGGAAATGGCTCGAATAAATCTTCCGTTGTCAATATATACTGAGTGGTATTGGACTATTGATTTACACAATCTGTTTCATTTCTTGAAACTCAGAATGGACTCTCATGCCCAGCACGAAGTGAGAGTTTATGCCAATGCTAAATTCAATCTGATAAAAGATATTATACCATTTGCCTGTGAAGCATTTGAAAAACATGTAATTAATGGCAGAAAGTTTTCAGCTGATGAAATGGAAATGATTAAGATATTCTTGTCTAATGAAGAAATTGAAAAACTTTCCAAAGAAAAAGGCTGGAAAGATTCAAAGCTAAAAGAGTTTCTTGACAAACTATGATTTTTCACAGAATTGTGTCTGGTGATGTTTTTGAAATATACCTTAATCTGCAAGAGCTGATTTGTATTAGCAAACTTACCCAGCAAAAATGTGCTGTAATTCCAAATAACATAGCTTTAAACTATTTTGATTTATCTTTTTTCCAAATAATGGGAGCCGTGGCTGGTAATTGCTCAACAATAGATTTATCAGACCGTGTGTGCATGTTTAACTCAGACCTTAACACACAATCTGGTTTAGATTTAATTTCTAAAAACAATTCTACATTGTTTCGATTAGACAAATGCAAGAATGGAAATATTGAGATAAGAATGTCCAAGCCGAATTATTACAAAGATAAATACATTTTTAACGAGAACATTTCTATTTCTCTGAATGAGGAGTTTGTAAAAAAATACAGTTTTATTACGAATCTTCTTCCGCATTCAAATCTTCTTTATCTGACAAGCGATGATTTTGATTGTCCATTTAGTGATTGCCATTATGTGTCAGAATCATATAAACACCTTCCTTCTATTTTTGAGCAAAAACAAATAAAAGCTTTTGATTTAAAAACATTTATCACTAATTATCATTCGTCTCTCACGGCAGTGGATTTTAAGGCACTATTGTTGATTCTCAAAAATAACTTCACCTCAGTTCATTTTTACCCAGATTGTGTGGAGAAATGGTGTTTAGTTTGAATTAACAATTTCTTCTAGTCTGGTGATTATAGCAGATAAATTATTGAAACTATCTTTAAAACTTCCTGACAAAAACTTATCAGATTGTGTTTGGTTAATTAAATGATATTGGCAATCGTATTCTAGATTGTGTGGAGTGATGGAAACATTTCCACAATATTCAGATGCCTCGCTATCTTTAATCACACTTAAGATTATATTCATGAGTTAGTTTTTGCCAGTTTGTGTTTTTTTAAGTTAAAGGTAGTAGCAGTTTTAATTATTTTATTTGCGCTAGCAGTGACTACCCCATTAGGGTATTTTAAATTATACCAAGCAAGTAAATCTTTATCAGAATAATTTAATGGAACTTCAGCAAACCATTTTTGTCCAGCTGGCATTCCAGGGGCCATTTCTTTTTGTATTGTACTAATTATTTCCTTCAAAGGCTTACTTTGTCTAAAAGCAAAACCAATAAATGGATTTTGGCTGAACTGTCTATCGTAAGCTTTTTTAACATCTTCTAAAGAATTAAATGCTAAGCTTGCTCCAGATTGTGAAATATTTCCGCCTTTTCGATAAGCGTTAAATAAATTCAAATATTTTTGTTCGAAAATTGCTCGTTTACTTTTATTTTGCTCGTTCGGATTTACAAACCAATCAAATTCTTTAGCAAATTGAGATTGCGGTATCCAAGTTTCTAGTGCTTTCAAAATATCAATAATTTTCATTGTTGAATAGCTCATGTTTTTGCTCTTCAACCATTCATTGAAATCAGAAAAGTTATCAGGTGTTGCTTGGCTTACAAGTTCGTTTATGTCTCGTTCTTGTTTTTCTTTAGGCTCTTCTTTTGTTTCGAATTGTTTTGCTATAAATGAGCCACCCATCAACGTTAAAGATAATCCTCCAAGAACTGCGGAAACAAGCTGTCCACCAGGTATTACGAAAGCCACAGCCGCAGATAAATTTAATAAGTCTTGAATACATTCCACAATCTCTTCATTAGTAAAATCTTCTCCAGAAAGAATTTTTTTTGTCCATTTGATTGCAGCAGGCAATGAAAGGATAATTCCAAGCGGTCCTAGAATTCGATTTAAAATTGGAAATTTTTTAACTATTGAGGCAGCGGCTTGTGTTCCATCCGCAGACGCTGCTGTTATTTTTCCAGTCTGCTCAGCATTTTGAATTAATTTTTGAGCATAATTCTCTGCCTTTATATTTCCTTCTACAGCATCAATTAATACTTGATTAGTGTTTAGCTTTGGTGTGCTTTTGAACAGCTGTAATAATGCTTCATTATCTAACGTGTCTAACAGTTTATAATTATATTTTTGTGGGTCGGCATTAACGAGATATTGTTTCATTTTTGCATTCCAAGTTGATAATTGCTTTGATGACTCAAATCCATCTTTAATGTTCTTAATTTCATTAGGTTCAAGCTTAGAAATATTTAGAATCTTTTTTTCAGAATTATAAAAATCTTTAGAGAATGTTTTAAGACCATTTATCTCTTGTAATTCTTGATTAAACTGTTTAGTATCTTTTATTCCACTAAGCCAATCCCAGTAGTTTTTGTTTTTTAAAAAACGAAATTGTGAGTTTATATTTTTTAAATCTTTAGAGACATTTGGATAATTTTCAAGAAAATCTTCTACAGCTTTTATAGCCCTCATATCTTTGTAAAAAGCTTGTGGAAATTTTAACGCATTATCAGGAAGCATCTGACCAGTAGATGTAGCTTTCATTAACACATCTAAATTTTTTGGCAAAGCAAATAAATCTATAGAATATTTTTGATTTAAATACACTGCTAATGGCCTATAAGCAGTGTATAGTTTCATCAATGAATTCTGTGAATAACCTTGTTGAGCAGGAAGATTATCAAGAGCAGATGTTTCAGTTTCAATCTGAGTTGCATATTCCCTTTCTTCACTTATTACTTTACGTAAGATTGTGTCGGCTTCTTTGTATAGCCCAGCTTTTTCTAGTTTTTCTATTTGTTTAAGCATCAGCACACTATACACAATCTGATTTTTACAAAAAAATTAACAAATTACCTTTAATGTAGGTGTTATAAAAAAGCAAGCATAAATTATTATTATGAAAGATTTGTTGAAAAAAATGGCACAAGTGGCCAATGAACTCGATTTACAAGGTCTTGAAAAGGAAGCTAACCAAGTAACTATGTCTATGTTAAAAGTTGCACAAACTGTTCCCTCAGGAATGCTTCAACAGAGAATGCAAGGAAAAAAGGGTGAAGGTAAATTTGAATTGTCACAATCTTCTTTAGATGAAATAAATAAATTTGTTTCTGAGCACAATCTTTCAAGACAAGATGCATATGCTTGGATTACTGGCAAGTTTGGACCCAGACAAGCAAATGATTGGGCTGCCATCAACGAATACCAAGTTATTGCTGACAAATACAATGTTGGGAAAAATCAAGGGGAACAAGCTGGCCAACCTGGAGTTGCTGGTGGAGCAAGTGGAGCTGCTGCTGGTCAAGCTGGTGGAACTGCTGGTGGCCAAGATGGTGGCGGTCAAGATGGAAATTTATCTCTTGAGCAAATTCAGCCATTAGCTTCATCAAAAACAAAGAAAGAAATTTTTGCGCAAGGCACTCCTGCTGCTACTACTCCTGCTACTACTCCTGCTACTACTCCTGCTACTACTCCTGCTACTACTCCTGCTACTACTCCTGCTACTACTCCCGCTACTCCTGCTACTGGACCACAGCAAGCTTCAACAACTGATTTGAAAACTCTTCTTTCATTAGCACAAACTATTCAAAATGCAACTTTAGCCCAGCCTTTGGCAAATTATAATTCAGCGTTTAATAAGAGTTTTAGCCAAGGAGGTGTACAAGCTTTAGGAGAACTAGCTAGGGAGTATTACTTATTATCGGAACAAATAGAAACTACATGCCAAAGCATAAACGGATTATTTGATAAGAATATTAATTCTTTGAATAAACTTCCACCTACCACAAAAGTTCAAGCAGCGGAAAATATTTTTCGACCAATAAGAAAATTGATTGCTAAACTTCAAGAACAAAGAAGAAGTAAAATTGACCCCAATGTGAGTGGATTATTTGCAGGGAAGGCTGGAGGTAATTTGGAAAATGGTGAAGAAAAATTAAATTCCGCTACTAAACAAATCAATGATATAATCAAAAAAGTGGGTGGCGTAGCTTAAAAATTTAATCTAATCCCTCCACACAATCTCATCCAAAACCTGTATAATAATAGTGTATGACACCAGGTGTCCGAGTACTTTTTATTGACATGAATTCTTTCTACGCCTCTGTAGAAGAGCAAGATAACCCAGGATTTCGTGGGAAACCTACCATCGTAGTGCCTGTGATGGCAGATACATCATGTGCAATCGCCGCCTCTTATCAAGCCAAAAAATTAGGCATCAAAACTGGCACACCTGTAGCAGAAGCCAAACAAATCGCACCCAATCTGAATGTAGTGCTTGCCAGACCTTCAAGATATGTGGAAATTCACAATCAAATCCTCACAATCCTCAACACAATCTTCACAAAAGTAAAGCCCTTGTCTATTGACGAGTTTGCATGCTACCTTCCTGTAGATAATGCATCAGAAGAGTTTTGTCTACAATTAAGAGATAAAATCAATAAGCAAATTCAAAACACAATCGGACATGAGGTGAAAGCTTCATTTGGAGCTTCATCTAATGTTTTTCTAGCTAAGATTGCCTCAGAAATTATTAAACCTGATGGGTTTGTTTATTTCGAAGCAAAAGATGCTCAAGAAAAAATGAGGCATCTCAAGCTTACAGATTTACCAGGAATTGCAAGAAGAATGAATGCAAGACTTGGCTCAAGATTTGTTTACACAATAGATGATTTGTTTTCAAAATCCGCAAGCGAGCTTAGAGCTATATTTGGCTCAATTGTTGGCGAGCAATGGTGGAGCATGCTTAGAGGCTCATTAAGTCCAGATTATGGAATGTGGTATGGCAAAAAACTTAAATCTATTGGTCATTCACATGTTATTCCTCCGCAAATGAGAAATGTGCCTCACACTTATGAAATTTATAAATCATTGGTGGAAAAATCATTTAATCGAATGAAAACACACAATCTGTATCCAAGCAAATTACACATTGGCGTATCATGCTACAAACCAAAGCACAAATCTATTTATGTAGAAGTGGAAACTAAAAATTTTAAGCATACAGATAATCAAGATTCTCTTCGCGTGTATGCTGAAAGTGAATGGAACTCTATAGCACAAGGAATACCAGATGATTACTATCCGCGAAAAGTGAGTGTAAGGTGGACAAATCTTTGCGATAAAAAAGACATAATTCAGCCATTGTTTGATTCAGATTGTGTGGAGAAGTATGAAAGTATTTATGACATTCCAGATAGAATTACATTTGGTGACCCACAAAGGATTTTCAATAATTAAATCGTAAAGTAAGATTGTGTGGTATCGGTATAGCAAAAATAAGTTAAGAAAACTAATTGCTCAAAAACTTGATGATATTTTGAGAATGAGAGAACTAAACAAAGCTGTACCTCAAGGATTAAGTGAGGCAAAAAAAAGATACATTGAGCAAGCTATAGCTCTTGACCCTGGAATCAACAAAGAAGAGCTTAAAGAATTGTGGGGAAATTATGTATCAGAATTAAGACAATATCCAAGTTTTTCAGATGCTCAGTTTGAAGATTTTGATACTTGGAGAAGCAAAAATTCTCCAGAACAAATTGAGCAAATTGTGCTTGAAAAAGACCCAAAGTTTATTGTTAGTTTACAAAAAAAATTTGAAGAGCATCCAGAAGAAACAGATTTTGAAACTTATAAAGCCAGAAAACTTGAAGAAAAAGCCAGAGACATTTATAACTCTCAAAAAGATTTAAGTGTAATGAGTTCCCAGTTTGGAATGGCTGGAGAATCAACAAATCCTTTATCGGCTTACAATGAAGCCAAAAAACAATTTGCTGAAATGGTAGCCGAGGAATACAAGGCTATGATTCCAGAATCCACACCATCTGGCTCACAAACTGTCACATTGTTTATCGGTTATCCTGGGGCTGGAAAGTCAAGATACATTGAGCCTGAAGGCGGAGATAATGATAATCCTGTTCGAATGACTAATTATGGTATTCTTGTAGACCCTGACGAATATCAAAGAGATTTGGTAGGCTATCAAGGTGGAGCTGGCTCGCAAAACACATTGATTTATGCAGTGAGTGTGGTAAAGCCAAAGATTCAAGAAGAAGCTTTAAGAAAAGGAAACGATGTGGTAGTTCCGATGGTGGGCGGCTCACCCGATTTAATTTTGAATGAAGCTGTAAGAAATCTTATCGAAGGATACAACGTAAAAGTGGTAATTGTTCCTACAGATTTAGCCACATCTCACCAGCGTTCTTTGGGTAGAGCGGGAGAAGAAGGAAACAGATTGATTATGCCCACTGTAGGCGGAGGCAATCCAGCTGAGGCATTTGAGCTTACAGAGCAGATTGTTCGAAATGGCTCTCCTGATTTTACAGATTTATTTTCTAAGAAGCTATTTACAAAACTTGGCTATACTCCTACTCAGATTAAAAAACTTCCTGATGAAGAAAAACGAGCGATGAGAGATAGATACGCACAAATGATGTCGTTTGAAGTGGCAAATTAGTCGTATATATAATTGTGCCACATTTTAATCTTTTAGGAGAAACTTTTCCCACCACAGTAAATGGGCCTGGAAACAGGTATTTAATTCATTTGCAAGGTTGTAATTTAGCTTGCAAAGGTTGTTTTAATCCAGAATCGTGGTCATTCAAGACTAAAAGCTTGGTAGATGTAGAAGAATTGGCTGATAAAATGCTCTCACACAATCTAGATGGTCTATCCATCTCCGGGGGAGAACCCTATTTACAATCTGAGTCTCTACTTCATTTTTTGAAACATTTACATAGAAACGGTAATCCTTTTCCAAAAGGTATTTTAATTTACTCAGGCTTTACCGAAGAAGAGCTTCAAAAAATCCCCGAATATTCTCAGATTATCGAGCTTATCTCAGTGATAGTATCTGGAAGATACGAAGAAGATAAAAGAGTGTATGATTCTTTATTAAGTAGTAGTAATCAAAAGTTTATCTGGGGCAAACTAGGAGGCATTTCACAAGAAGATTTAATGAATCAAAGTTTTGAAATTATCATCGAAGAAGGTGGTTTAAAACTCACAGGTTTTCCTCATTTATCAAAAGAAATCAGGAACGCATTAGGAGAATCTGGTGTTGAAATAAAGGTTTTGTAATTACATTTCCAGAAAATAAAAATAAGCTCCGCAGAATCCTAGATTCAAATTAGAGCAGGTGAAAAAATGAAACATACATATACGCAACAATCAGATGTTGATTTGGTGGTAAGCTACCAAACAAAAAATGACAATCAAGCTCTTGAAACTCTTCTTGAAAGACATTCAAATCTTCTTAAAAAATTGGCAAATAAACACCAATTGAGCCACCAAAACACAATCTTTGAGGATTGTTATCAAAATGCGATAATAGGAGCTATCCTGGCCTTTAAGAGGTTTAATCCAGATTTCGATGTGAAACTAATCACATTTCTTCATTCCACAGTGTATTTTTATCTTCTTGGCACAAACGATTCTGAATCTTTTGTTTCTTGCCCAAGTAATTCAAGAGAAATAAAATCTTATTTCGCTGGTGGATTCTCAGAAGACAAAAAGAAAAAATTCGAGCAAAAACACAATCTGAACAATGCTCACGATATTCAAGATTTCGAAAAAAAACATCTCCTTCTTGCCACTAATTCTGTAATTACCACAGATGAAATGCCAGAAATAGAAACATCTAGCGAAAATCAAATCATAGATGATGTCAATGTAAAGCTGTTTATAGATACATTGCCTGAAGAAGAAAGGGAGATTGTGTATTTGTTGATGGAAGGGTATTCAATCTCAAAAATCGCCCGAATCTTTTCAGAATCAAATAGAAAAATCTCAGACAAACAAATTAAGAAGAAACTGCAAACAATTCAGTCATTATTCGTATAATAGTGACTATTCCCACGCCTAAAGGCATGGGCTTTTAGGATTGCTCCAGAGAATATAGCCCTATTCTCAAAATGTTTTTAGATGCGTTTAAGTCTCTATCAATTGCTAATCCACAATTGAGGCAATTGTGGATTCTGTCTGACAATTTCTTTTTTACTCTATATCCGCATTCACTACAATCCTGCGTAGTATACGCAGGATTTACCTTAACAAATATCCTACCAGCATCTTCCGCTTTGTAGGATAATAAATCAATAAATAATCTCCAAGAAGCATCATGAATGTTTTTAGAGAGATATTTATTACTTTCTTTCATTTGATTGATGTCTAAATCTTCTACGCATATTGTTTTGTACTTGTTCACAATATTTCTACTTAATTTATGACAGAAATCTTTTCTTTTATTTTTTACTTTTTTATGTCTTTTTTGTATAGCTTTAGCAATTTTCTTTTTTCTAACTCCAGTTGCTTTTTCTTTTTTTCTTTGAAGAGTTGCAATTTTCTTTTCTTCTTCTTTAAAGAATCTAGGATTGTCAATAACAGTTTCATCGCTGTAAACAGCGAAAGATTTTAATCCTACATCAATTCCAATTGATTCTTTTGTTTCTGAATCGTATTGTTTTGTTTCAGATTCAATAGAGAAAATAACGTACCATTCACATCCTTCTTTCTTAACAGTACAAGTTTTAATATTTCCATCAATTGATTTATGAATTACAGCCTTAACTTTTCCTATTTTAGAAAAATATATAGTATTTTGAAATATTTTAAACCCATGATTATTTTGTGGATATGTAAATGAATCATATCTTCCGAAGCTTTTGAATCTTGGATACCCCGGTTTTTCCCCGTTTTTTAATCTTCTGAAAAAAGATTTAAAAGCTAAATCAATTCTTACCGCTACATTTTGTTGCACTTGTGCATATATGATATAATCACTTGAAAGCCAATTTTTAAATATTTTTTGCTGCTCATAGCAAGAAAAATATTTATTGTCAATCTCCCAGCCGTTTTTTCTTTGAGCAAGCATTTGATTATAAAGCAATCTACACCCTTCAAGGGTATTTTCCAATAAAGTTTCTTGAGCTTTTGTTGGATAAAGTCTGTATTTAACTGCTTTATTTGTAAGCATATTTTAATATTCTGCTTACATTTTTCAATTACCTCATTTTATTCAAATAAAAAACGTATAAATGTAATAAGCTTGAAAAAAGCTAAAAAGGTAAAAAAATGCATTGGTATAGTTTACATGTAATGGCAGGAAAAGAAGGAAAAGCAAGAGATAATCTTTTGGCAAGAGCTATCAAAAGCAATATGTGGCAAAATGTAATCTTTGATATTCTTATTCCCACAGAGAAAGAATATATAACCAGACGCGGTAAGCGTGTGGTGGCTGATAAAAAAGTATTTCCTGGTTACATTTTTGTTAAAATGGTTTTAGATGATGAAACCGAGAAAGTGGTGTATGCCTCAGATGGTGTGCTTGGATTTGTTAAATCTGGCTCAAGGCCTAGTCCTATGCCAGACCATGAAATTCAAGCAATTCTCAAGAGACTTGAAAGTAACGATGATACACCAAAATCTAATTTCAAAGCTAATGACATTGTTTCAATTATTGCTGGCCCTTTTGCTGATTTCTCAGCTAAAATAGATTCAGTGGATGAAACTAAAGGCAAGTTAAAGGCCTATGTAAATGTGTTTGGAAGGGATACAATTGTTGAGTTTGACATCAAAGATGTGCAGACGATGGTGTAATTTTTCCAGATTTCACAAAGATTGGGTATAATCGGATGTACCCACAAAAGGGATTGCAATTAGCAATCTTTTTTTGTTTGTGGAGAAAAATTATGAAAAAAGACAATAATATAAACATGAGCTTAAATAAGAAAGAACGTTTTGAGAAACTGTTTGCTGAATCTAGAGGCAAATTATTCTCAATTGCTTTCAGCGTAGTTAGGAATAAAGACTCCGCTGAAGATGTGCTACAAACATCTTACATTAAAGCCTGGAACAATTTTGATTCTTATGATTCTAGCAAGAAGTTTACCAACTGGATGACATCCATTGTAAAGAACGCAAGCATAGACTCTTTAAGAAATAAAACTAGGCAATTGGACACCTATTCATTAGAGTATTTCAATAGACATACTCAAGAAAATGATACATTCGACATCGTAGATTTGTCGGCTAATTTAGAGCAGAGCTACGAGCAAAAAGAGTTTCTTAGTGAAGTATTTGAGATGATAAACCAGCTCCCTGAAGATTTACGTGAAGTGATGAATCATTTAATAGATGACAAATCCTATGCTGAAATCTCAGAGCAGATGAAGCTTCCTCTGAATACAATTCGCACAAAAGTACATCGTGCGAAAAAAATATTAAGAAAAAACGCCGATTCGCAATTTCTTGCTAATTTTGGCGTATAATATAATAAGGAAAAAATTATGAAGACACTTCTAACTACTATTCCAGCACTCGCCGTTCTAGCTACTACAGCACACGCTCAAAAAATTGAGATTGTGCCAGCAAGCAAGAAACAGGCTCCTGTAAAGTCTCAATCTTTGGCGACAAGCGTAACTGGCGACAGTCTTAACGTATTGTGGCTCAAAGATGGTCTCGACACCAACTACACCGCACTTAGCTACCCACTGTTCAACGTGAACGGTTTGGGCAACCGAGTACAGATTGTGGCTCTGGGTGCTTTTGACTCCAACTTCTCCAAGACCAATATGTATCTTGGCACTGGCGTTTCGGTCAGCGTTCTTCGGAACAGCGGCTGGGACATCAAGGCCTATGCAGGTTTCAAGGGTTTCAACGTGGGTCAGAACTTTAGCCGAGCCGAGGGTTCTGAAGGTTTCGTTTGGGGTCTTGGCTTGACAATTCCTGTCAAGTAAGATTCATACAAATCAAAGAACAAATCAAGTCCTTGCAGAAATGTGAGGACTTTTTTCATTTTTCGTCGTATAAATAAGTATGGGGGTGAAAGGGAATCGACTGGCGACAGTTAATCTCTTGTAGCACGTAGTGGGTAATTCTCCGGCCACTTAAAAAGAGAATTGAAAAATAAATGGCAAAAATGCTAAAAAAACTCGCAGATTCAACCCTGGCTTAGCCAGTGCAGTTTCTGCAATGGTAGCCTAAGGCTGCCTGGAGAAATGAATAACCGAGCTAGTAGGGTATCTTTCTCTTCGAATAAAGTCTAGCAAAAAACATCTATAGTAGAATGATGTAAAAGCTACTCGCAGATTGTGTGGATTTGTTTTTTGTTCCTAGCAATTCAAGATAAACAATAAACTAAACGTGTAGCGACATCGGTTAATTTCGTGCAGGAAGGGGCTTCGATGCCCCCACCTCCAACTCCATAAAATTGCCTTCATCTCCATAGAATTAATTCTTTGATTTTTTGCAGTTTTCATAAATTGCTTCACAAAACTCTCTCATACAATCTTCCTCAAAATTATTTTTAGCATAATTAGCCATTACACACACAAACTGAATGTTATCTTTCGTGTAACCCTTTGAGCTATCAATTCTATCCATGCTAGCTGTTTGTGGTGTTTTTCTTGTTTGACAAGTTGGTAAAATTAATCCCCAGCCTGTGTAAGGGCATTTCCCTCCTTGTTTTTCCCAAATTGTTTTTAAATCATCAATTTCAAGTTCTAAGTTTTTTTTACTATTTCTCGCTCTCCTTAAAAACTCTTTCCAGCCCATTGTGGTTCTTCTTCTTTCATGCGATTGGGCTTCGTTAATTTTTCTGCAATGTTCAAAGTTTTTTTCATCATTCCACCATTTCTTTAAACCATCATGAACAACCACCTCTGGACACAATCTCACGTGGTCTATCCTACATTGTCTTGAGCAATATTTTCTTTTGAAATTATTTTTGATATGTCTTTTGTATTCACCCATTTTCATTTCAAAAGATTTTTTGCAATTTTCGCATTCTACTGTAACTGTCTTCATATTTATATATTCTGGATTTTTTCATTACTCCCTCCAACTCCATACATTTGCCTTCATCTCCACACAATCTTAATCCATCTTTAACACAATCTGACAAGGCTAATTCATTCTTTTTTCGAAATAATTAAAGGCGGAATGAAATGAAATTACCTAAAAAACTCAGATTTATTTTGCTTTTCATTCTTGCAATTTTACTCAATTTAATTATAATCTTGCCTTCTAATTATTTTTTTGTAATCGTTAGGGGCGGCTCTATGGAGCCCACTTTAAAGAATTATCAACTTATTTTAGCCACAAAAGATACATCTAAACTTTTCATTGGCGATATTGTTGTGATAGAAAAAAATAAAGAAAAAGTGATTAAGAGAATTACAGCGGCTCAAGGCTCAAGATATGCTGAGAACACAAATGATGCTCATAGTTTTGTATTAATTCCAGATTGGGTAAATACACATGTAGCTATTGCCCCTGGAATAAAAATGTTATTCAAAGAAATTCCAGCAAATTATTATTTTGTAGAAGGAGATAATCCAAATAAATCTATAGATTCCAAAGATTTCGGTTTAGTTAGAAGAAATGAGATTGTGGGGAAATGTTTGCTGTGACTACTCCCACGCCTAAAGAGCGTGGGCTTCTATGGTTTGGTTACCAAGAGAATATAGCCCTATTCTCAAAATGTTTTTAGATGCGTTTAAGTCTCTATCCATTATCAATCCACAATTGGGACAATGGTGGATTCTGTCTGACAATTTCTTTTTAACTCTATATCCGCATTCATTACAATCCTGAGTAGTATACGCAGGATTTACCTTAACAAATATCCTACCAGCATCTTCCGCTTTGTAGGATAATAAATCAATAAACAATCTCCAAGAAGCATCGTGAATGTTTTTAGAGAGATATTTATTACTTTCTTTCATTTGATTGATGTCTAAATCTTCTACGCAAATTGTTTTGTATTTGTTTACAATATTTCTTGAGAGTTTATGACAGAAATCTTTTCTTTTGTTTTTTGCCTTCTTATGTCTTTTTTGTATCGCTTTAGCAATTTTTTTCTTTTTGTTTCCAGTTGCTTTTTCTTTTCTTCTTTGAAGAGTAGCAATTTTTTTTTCTTCTTTTTTAAAAAATCTAGGATTGTCAATAACAGTTTCATCGCTGTAAACAGCGAAAGATTTTAATCCTACATCAATTCCAATTGATTCTTTTGTTTCTGAATCGTATTGTTTTGTTTCAGATTCTATAGAGAATATAACATACCAATCATTACCTTCTTTTTTAACAGTACAAGTTTTAATATTTCCATCAATTGATTTATGAATTACAGCCTTAACTTTTCCTATTTTAGTTAAATGAATTTTGTCTTCAAATACCTTCCATCCAGTTTGAGGATAAGTAAACGAATCATATCTACCAAATCCTTTAAATCTTGGATATCCAGGTTTTTCTCCATTTTTAAGCCTTCTTAAGAAGGCTTTGTATGCTAAATCAATTCTCACAGCAACATTCTGTTGCACCTGAGAGTGAACATCAAATTCATTTTTATCTAACCAATATCTAAAATGTTTTTGTTGTTCATAACAAGAGAATGATTGTTTATTATTTTCCCATCCTTCTTTTCTTTGTTCTAACATTTTGTTGTAAAGCAATCTACATCCCTCAAGATTATTATTTAATAATCTCTCTTGAGATTTAGTAGGATAAATCCTATATTTGATTGCCTTACGACTAAGCATATTATTATATTCCGCTTAGTCCTATATTACTCCTTCTTTTTTTAGAAAATATTCTTAGTTTTTTGAAACATTGCTCACTCTCATCCCACCCCTAAAGGAATGGGCTTTCCCGCTCACATCGTAAACTGTAAAATAAGATTATGTGGATAGATTTATCAGATGAAGAAATACAAATAATTACAGAAACTTTGAAACATTGCAATCTTCATGCTTTCAATTTCAGTATAAGAAGTAAGCTTGTTAATTTTTCGCTCGATAATCCCAAATTGTTAAACAAAAATGCTTTTAAAGCTGCTCGTACATATTTCTCAGCAGATGATTTGATTATAGAGGATGACTATGTTAAATGGGATGAAGATGGAAATGCCTTGGTTCTATGTTGGCAAAAAGTGCCTAAAGAGTATATAAATGAAGAAGATTGCGGATGCGGTAAATAAACACAAATACACAATCTTAGTTATGCTAGGATTTAGTATGTTATTCATTGAGGATAGAGATTTAGCAATTATTTTATGTATAGGCCTAGTCATTGCTTTAATATATTCTTTTTTCAGGAATAAACTTCATTGAACTAGAAATAAGTAAGTATGTCAATCTTTATGAAGCCAAACACAAAAGAATATTCTGTGGTTGACCCAATAAAACCAGGGTACGATAAAGCAATCATAAAAAATGACAAAATCAGAGAAGAAGTGAGGGATAGGATACTTGAGGCTACAAGTAAAATTTCAGCACAAACAGGTTTAGAAATTGACAAAATCTGGATTTTAGGCTCCACGCTCACACATCAATGGAAAGATGATTCAGATATAGATGTGACTATTTTTTTAAAAGACTCTGTTAAACCTGAAGATTACAAAGAGCTTAATTCATTAGCCGCAAAAAAATACAACGAAAAAATTCATATCAATGAGCATCCAATTAATTTTTATTTTGCAAAACCAAGATTTTTAAAATACAAAGCTGATGCAATTTATGATTTAATCAATGAAAAATGGATTAAAAAATCTGAGGCATTAACAGAAGATGATGTGGAAGAAATAATTAAAAACTGTTCTTCTCTCGATGAGTTCAATAAAATCTTTGAAAAATATACAGAGCTTAGAAATTTGCTTGAAGGATATGATGGGAAACCTGAAGAGCTTATGGAAATAATTGAGCAAACTGTTAAGGTGAGTATTTTATTTGATAAACTAAAAGATAAAAGAAGAGAAGAGTTTCAAAAAAAACCAGACCCAAATCTTCCATCTGCTAACTATAGATGCTCAAATATAGTTTATAAATTGCTTGAAAGTTATGGTCTAGCTGATGTCGTTGAGCAAGTGGGCCACTTCCTTGAGTCTAGGCTCGAAAATTAAAGCCACAGGAATTGGAAAAGTTCCGTGTTTGATTTCTTGTCTTGTGTTTGCAAAATAAAAAGAGCATAGTTTCAAACCTGGAAGCTTCATGGCATCTTCCACGAATAATGTTTGATATTTTTCAATCATCTGATTGAATGTGAGCAATTTAGTAAAGCCCAGAATGTAATTACCTGATTTTTTTTTACCAATGTGAGAGTGCAAGCCTGACAAAATAAAATGTGAAGAAAACCCTTCTGCTTTATAATCTTTCTGAGGCTCATTATCTATGAGCAGTGATGGCCCAGCTTGAATGATTGTATCTGTTTCGTTAATGCAAAATAAACCTCTTTGGGTCTTGCCATTTATTTGGCTCACAATTGAGCCATTGTCTTTGATAAACCCCAAAGGGTGGCCTTTGTAGCTATAATTACAACCAATAGCCACTCCATAGAAATCTTCAGGAGGTGTATAATCGAATTCAATTCTATTTCTGAAAGTGTTTTTTGTGATTTCAATAAAACATTCTTCGTCAGAATTAGTGATAATCTTGTACTCCATGCGTATAATTATACAGAAATGCTAATACCTTACGTTATTGAAAAAACTGGCGAGAACGAACGCTCGTATGATTTATACTCCAGATTGTTAAAAGACAGAATTATTATGCTTGGAGATGAAGTGAATGAGCAAACCGCAAACGTAGTTATGGCTCAAATGCTTTTCTTGGAAAAAGAAGACCCTGAAGCTGACATCCATTTTTACATAAACTCACCAGGTGGCTCAGTGTATGATGGGCTTGCAATTTACGATGTAATGCAGTTTGTATCTTGCCCTGTTGCTACCACTTGCTTTGGGAAAGCGGCGTCTATGGGAGCTGTGCTTTTAGCTGGTGGAGAAAAAGGTAAAAGAAGAATTTTACCTAATTCTCGCGTGATGATTCATCAAGTTTCATCAGGATTTAGAGGCACTACCGCAGACATCAATGTGCAAGCTAAAGAAACAAATTTTCTCATGGATAAACTTATGGAGATACTTTCTAATCATACTGGAAAAACCACCGAGCAAGTAAGAATAGATTGTGACCGTGATTATTGGATGAGTGCTGAAGAAGCTCTTGAGTATGGTATTATAGACGAGATTTTGAAGAAATGAAAAAAGCTTTGATATTTGACATAGATGGTGTAGTGGCTGATAGTTCACAAAGATTTAAGCGATTAAATCTGGATGCATTTACAAGACAAGATGCAAAAGCTTGGATAAAATCAGTGGAATGGTACAATGCTGATTGCAGAGGCGATGAAGTGATTGATTTGGGCGTGGATTTGCTTCAGATGCTTTGTGAGTTTTATAAACCAGATTGTGTGTTTTTTATCACAGCTAGAGGACAAGGCGGATACAAACCCACTTTGCAATGGCTGAAAGACGAAGGAATTTGGAAAGAAGATTGTGTTCTAATTATGCAACCAGAAGATTTTAATAATTGCCACTTCTACACACAATCTGACCATGCTTCATATAAGAAAAAAGAAGCTTTAAAAATTATGGAAAATTATGAGATTGTGTTTGCTGTTGACGATAGCGAAGACAACGTTAAGGCATACACAGATTTAAAAATTCCCACGCTGAAGTTTTGTGTACCTATCGGAAGAGTGCTGGTTTAATTTTTAATTCGGGTGAGTGAATGAGAAGAAAGTTAACGGAAGAGACAATAACATATTTGGCAGTTGCGGGCCATATTTTTCTTGCGGTAGTCCCTCTTGTTGGTTTAGGTTTGTGCGTGAATTTTTTTCATTGGAACTTTTCAATCATTTTTTTTAGTTCGCTTTTAGGTTCAATTTGGGTAGTTTTCTTTCTTGACAAAGATACCATGATTCAAGACTACTTGAATATACGCAACGAGAAAATAGATGAAGCAGAACAAGCTAGACAACAGGCTCTGCTTCTAGAAGCCGAAGAAAGAATTAGAACACAATCTCAGATTTGGGTGATTTGATTATGAACAACTTTAAAGAACTAACAGATTTTTTAGATAAATACAGAGTAAGATACACAATCCACTCAGATTGTGTGGAAGTGGACGGTGATTTGTATCTTGGTAACAACAATCTTACATCTTTGCCTGAGTCATTTGGCAATCTGAAGATTGGGGGTGATTTGAATCTTAAGGATAACAATCTTACATCTTTACCAGAGTCTTTTGGAAATCTTAAGATTGGTGGTGATTTGGACCTTTATAACAACAAACTTACATCTCTTCCAGAGTCATTCGGTAATCTTGAGATTGGTCGTTGGTTGTGTCTTAATGACAACAAACTTACAACTTTGCCAGAGTCATTTGGTAATCTAAAGATTGGTGGTAGTTTGTGGCTTTATAACAACAAACTTACATCTCTTCCAGAGTCATTCGGTAATCTAAAGATTGGTAGTGATTTGAGTCTTAGTGGCAACAAGCTTGCATCTCTTCCAGAGTCTTTTGGAAATCTAAAGATTGGTTATGATTTGTATCTTTATGACAACGAGCTCACATCTCTTCCAGAGTCTTTCTTTACGTCTAAGCTTTATAAAAAAACTAATGGAATCAGAAACTTTAATGAATTACATTCAAATTTTTTGAAACGAAAAGAACAAGAGGAAATAAGGCTTAAATTAGAAGCAAAGGCAAAAAAAGAGGCAGAAGAACAAGAGGAAATGATTAGATTTAAATCTCAAATTTGGGTGATT
>SXGQ01053440.1_pt1 | contig 92124 bp, 106 predicted proteins | sample 3178371 | NCBI WGS metagenome assembly SXGQ01 (sample SAMN11356859, study PRJNA531348) | freshwater metagenome | isolation source: freshwater sample F1-20 | place: China: Fuxian Lake, Yuxi | collected 2017-12-25 | reverse complement strand
TTATTAATATAAATTTAACTATCACTGCGCCTACAGTAGGCGACACACTAAACACTGATTCTGCAGTGGGAGAAGTTAGTTATATTTTTACTCAAGGTACTCAAAGCATAATATATCTAAGTAATGTTCAAGGAAATTTTATAGACGCAGCTCAAATACGTTTAGGCCCTACACCTGTGGGCGACTACACCAGAGTGATATTGGAAGATTTTGACAGCGTGGCAGGATGGTGGAAGATAGATGTGCCATCACCAGGCACCACTTCTGGTTTAGCGGACACTAAACGTTCTTTGGTGGTGCGTGATATTATTAAAGCTGGAGATGCTAGAACTGCTTTTTTATACTTTAATAGTTTAACCACCAAAGCAGCTCAAGATATATTGTTACTGCCTGTGAATTCTACTCCTGCCAGTCAACTGAGTGTGTTAAGCTATTACAAAAGCGAAACTATTCCTGGTTACAGTGCCTACATTGGAGACATACAAGATGATAGATTCATGATTAGAGCTCCCAAACTAATGAGTGATGTGTTTCCTACACTGACCTACGATGAAGTGGGCATATGGTTTAATACTATATTAACAGGATCTCCTCCTTCTGTGATTGAACCCATTGCTTTGGATTTGCCATTTGATGATTTAAATGGCGTGAAGGAAATTATTGACGTGTGGAACGGATTTATCAACGTGGATGTTGTGCCTGATGGACTGGGAACGTTTTATTTGCCTATGATAGGTGACACAGTGCAGGATTCAGTAACACTTAGTCAAGCAGAAGTTGCTTATGTAAAAGTAATAGGTTTTAATCTAGCACAAATTTACATAAAAAATAAAACAGGTGCATTTAACGTCACTAATGCTTTGACACTAATAGGTTCACCCAACAGAACTGTGGGCATAATACAGGTGGTACAGTTGGAAAATGCTATTTCAGGATCTTTGTTTGTGTTTGACGCAGGGTTTACCATAGCGCCTACTACCAACAGTGCTTATCATTTCATAAACAATTTAGAATATTATCTATATCAAGATATCACTCAGGATGGGGTCAGCAGGGCAGCTAGTGTGCCTTCTAGAAGCAACAGAGACTATCTACAAACATTTAATATTCCTGTGGGTGCCGGTTATGCTTCTACCTTAAACGAGCAAGGTACTTTTTTAGTTTATGAAAGACAAGTCAACAACAGCTACACGTTATATCAATCATTTATAGTGCCAGAAGCATATCCTTCAGCGGGAATGTCCAACTACATGCAATTAGGAACCAATATTAAATTAAGGCAAAAAGACAATGTGACCACACTGTATGTGACTACTGCGTCACTCAACAATGGCACTATTTCTGGCAGACTATATTTTATAAAAAAAACAGCCAGTGAAGATTGGATTCTACAAGTGGACCCATTGTACACAGGATTGTTTGATTCTACTGAAAGTTATATAACCAATGATCTGGTGGCTTACAATGATGTGATTTACAAGAGTCTTACAAGTCAAGCACCAGGATCATTCAATGCATCCTTTTGGTCTGCCCAACCGGACGGAGCAGAATATCTAGGCTATGTGCCGTCACCAGTAAATGTTTTAGGTGGATCACCATCAGGAATTCCCACATTAGAAGGTGACAGCACTGTGAACATAGAAGGATTTGTAAAATTTGCTAGATCATTTGATTTGAATCATTCAGGATCTATGCTGGCTGTGGCTGTGGATGACATGGTAGCCAGCACTGTGCAAAAAAAAGTAATAATATACAGGTTAAACAATGGCAGATATCAATTTGCACAAACTTTGACTGCGCCTAATGTGAACGAAGACAACGCAGAATTTGCCAACGTTGTATCTGTGAGTGATGACGGCATGTTCATAGCTGTTGGTAGTCCTAGAGCTGATTTGATATCTTCTGATGGTGGTGTGGTGTATGTGTACAAACAAAATAGCGGTGTGTTCACATTAGCACAAACGCTCACAAGTCCACAACCAAAAGGCACTGAAAAATTTGGAGATAATTTAGACTTTGATGGCAACACATTGGCTATTTCCAGTTTGAATGGTGACACAGAACTAAATTTTAGTTTGGACGGGGGAGTAACTTTTTTCGACAGTGGTGCTACTACATTCAACACTAAGGTTTACAACACCGGTTCTATCTATTTGTATGAAAATTACAATGATGTGTTGATTTATGCAGATGAATTCAGTGTCAACAATGAAAATCTTACACAGTTTGGAAGAAAAATCAAAGTTTCGAAAAATCATGTGTATGCTTCTATGCCATACTACGTAAATGATTTAGCATCTCCTAACACTGAAGGATTAATTATAGATTTTAGAAAAAACAGTGCGTCCAACACCTGGCTGGCACACAAAACTCCAGTGTATCCTGTGGATGTAGAAAAAGTAAAAGCAATCTATCTATATGACACTGTGAAAAAGAAATTAATCACTCGCTTGGACTATATTGACCCAGTGCAAGGAAAAATAGCAGGCACAGCGGAGCAAGAACTATACTACAAAACTCCATATGACCCTGCAATTTACACTCACGGATCAGCATCAACCAGTGTGGATGCAAAAACAAAATGGAATGAAAAACATGTGGGTAGATTGTGGTGGGATTTGAGCACTGTAAAATTTTACAATGCATATCAAGGCAGTATTATATTTGCTAAAAATTATTGGAACAAACTGTTTCCAGGATCCTCTGTGGATGTGTATGAATGGGTAGAATCTATTTATTCTCCTCAGGAATGGAATGCATTAATTGATAGCAATAATCCAGCAGCTGTGACTGCAGGTCTTTCAGGCAGAGCAAAGTCTATAGATTCATATGTACTCACACAAAATTACAATTTTGTATCTAACAGTTTCAGTCCTAGATATTATTTCTGGGTAAAAAATAAAAAAACATTGCCTTCAGTTGACAGTAGAAAAATAAGTGCATTTGATGTGGCTAAACTGATAGAAGATCCAAACAAACAATTTTATAGATATGCAAGTTTAATAGCAGACAATAAATTTGTGCTGCACAATGTGAGCAACGTATTAGAAAATAATAATATTGCTATCAATTTAAGTTTTTACAATATTAGCAACACTGAATTAAACATACACAATCAATATCAATTGCTGAGTGATGGAGTGCCTTATAGCCGACCCAACAAAGAAATAGAAGCAGTATGGTTCAACAGTTTAATTGGATATGACGAACAGTTTAGATCAGTGCCTGATCCACAAATCAGTGACAAATACAGATATGGCACTCTAAGGAAACCACGTCAAGGATGGTTCATAAATCGTATTGAGGCACTCAAACAAACCATTGAACGTATCAATTCAGTTTGCCGCGCTAATCTCATAAGGTTCAACAAAGATATCAGTAGACTGACTGAATCAGAAAAAATTCCAAGCGCTATCAGCAGATTGTATGATTTAGAGCGTGACTCATATGCAGATCTAGCATTTGTGGGCACAGCCAATGCGATACCTGCAGATCTACGCCCCATAGTGGTCAATGGAAAAATAGTTGACGTCTCAATAGTGAACCCAGGCAGTGGATACAGAGTAGTTCCCACGTTTAATATCATAGATCTTGATAAATTTGGCTCAGGAGCCAACATCAGTGTGACCATCAACTTATCTGGACAAATCAACAGCGTCACAGTGAATAGACAAGGCAATAATTACAGCAACAACACACAGATTACAGTAAGAAAATTTAGCGTGTTGATAAGATCTGACTCTAACATCAACAACAAATGGGCCATATATTCTTGGGATACACAAAGCAAAGAATGGAATAGAATTTTGTTACAATCTTATGATGTGAATTTGTTTTGGAGATACATTGACTGGTATGCTGCTGGTTATGATGCTTTCACAGACATCAATGCCAAAGTGTCAGACAGTTACAAACTGCAGCTATTGGATGACAACATAGGTGATATTGTAAAAATTGAAAATATTGGCACTGGTGGCTGGATATTGTTGGAAAAAATAGACAATCAAAAAAATGTTGACTACACAATCAACTATAAAACCATAGGTAGACAAGATGGCACTATAGAATTCAGCAAAACGTTGTATGATTTCAGTGGCTCTACTGTTGGCTACAACAGCACTAGTTTCGACTTGAATAGGTATGATTATCTGCCTATTACAGAATTAAGAATAATTTTAGAAACTATAAGAGACGAAATATTTATTAATGATTTAGATATAGAATATAATCAATTATTTTTTGCCAATTTGAGATATGTGCACTCTGAGCAATCTCTAGTGGATTGGGCTTTCAAAACCAGTTTCGTTAAAGGCAAACACAATGTGGGAGAACTTGCGAAAAAAGTAGTGTACAAAAATGACAATTTAGAAAATTACCAAGATTATATCAGCGAGGTAAAACCTTACAAAAGCAAAGTGCGCGAATATATTAGCGCATATGAGTCCACAGATGAAACTCCTCTCAGCGTGACTGATTTTGATTTGCCTGCCACCTACAATGCTAATACCAAAACCATAGAGGTCAGTGTGGCCAAATGCACTAATAATCAAATAGTTGGATCTAATATTACAAATGAATATCCCAATAAACATTGGTTGAACAATGTAGGATTTAAATTAACTGCAATCAAAATAGCCAACGCTGGCAGTGGATATCTTGGAATTCCCATAGTACAAATATCCGGAGGAGGTGGCTCAGGAGCCACTGCCAAAGCCTATGTGACCAACGGCAGATTATCACGCATAGAAATTACAAATAAAGGATCTGGATATCTTTCTGCTCCAAGTATCAGCATACAGGGCACACTGGAGGCCAGTGGCTATGCAGCTTCAGCAGTGGCAATACTTGGCGATTCGTTGATCAAATCTTCACACGTGAGAGTAAAATTTGATAGAACCACAGGCGCATTATTGATTACCAACCTTGCTAGAACAGAAAATTTTAATGGCACAGGTAATCAATTAAGATTCACACTAAAATGGCCAATTAATCTTAAATCAAACAAAATCACTGTGATTGTGAATCAACGCAGAGCATTGTTCAGCGAGTATGTGTACAATAATTTAGAAGATACCAGCAAGTCCTATGTGAGAGCCAAAGGTTTTGTGCTGTTTAATCAGCCACCAACCATAGGCAGCACCATACAAATTCAATATGAAATAGATGCAAATGTGTTGCAAACACAAGACAGAGTGAATTTATTATATGCACCCACCACAGGTCAGTTAGGTCAAGAGCTGTCACAATTGATAGATGGCATAGACTACGGTGGAGTAGAAGTACGCAGCATTGATTTTGGTGGCGGCACAGGTTGGGACGCTGATCCTTATTTCAGCGGCACATGGGATACCTATGATACCACCTTTGAAGATGAAGTGTTTAGATTGGATGGCAGCACCAATACTTTTGTGCTGAGCCAACCTTTGGCCGCAGGAGTGCATTACAACATCTATAAAAATGGTGTGAGAATTGATGATCCCAACTATGGCACTCCTCAACCAGTGACCAATCCCAATGCATTGATGCAAACAATCATAGGTGACGGCAGTACCACTGTGGTACAGATCAATGAACAAATTATCCCTACAGTGGCCAATGACTTGATAGTGATACGTAAATCTACCAGTGACGGTAGCTTTATACCTGATCCAGAAGCCTATGACACATTGTTGTCTGGAGGCAATTTGGCCTATACCACTGCCACAGGCATATTGGCACAAGACATAATCATTGATGGTGATGGTTTCGTTACTCCTACCACCAGCAAAGGACCTGAAGAACTGGTGCCTGGCCACATATTAGACACCGTGGACATACAAGTGTATGATCGTTCCAGCGAAACAGGCAGCAGAATCAACAGTTACAATTACCGAGGCGATGGCAGCAATACAACCTTTGCTATAGATTCTTTGCCACAGAGTCAAGAAGCAGTATTTGTCAAAGTGAATAATGTGATCATCAACGATACTCAGTACACAGTGGATTATCCTACTAAAAATTTAATATTTAACACTGCCCCTGCTAACAATTCACAGATCAACATAATCACCATGAGTTTGAATGGTGAAAGAATAGTGGATGTGGATCAATTTGTGGGCGACGGCAGCACATTTATATTTGTGACCAGAGCAAAATTTAATGTGGTTCAAAATTCTTATGTGAAGGTCAATGGCAATTCAGCCAGTTATGTATTGGGAGAAACAGACAGTGGATATCAATTTCAAGGCATGACACTGTTAAGATTTGCAGTGCCTCCAGCAGCAGGCAGTGTGATCACTTATGTAATTTACAGCAGCACCAATAAAACTTTCAGCGAAGTGACCTATGATAATTTTACTGGAGATGGCAGCAGCGTGGTTTACACTTTGGGTATTGCGCCTTTCAATCAGCAACCGCTCACTCACAACGTGATAGTAAAAGTGGGCAACAGCATACTAAATGCTGGCTACAACGAAAGATTCGATGTGACGGCTGTGAGACAATATGCTTTAAAATCTTGGCAACAACCGTTCACCACAGTGTTAAGAACGGATGTGAGAGCATTTTTAAATGGAGTGGAATTAACCAGCACTCAATATAGATGGGAAAGTGCCAACAGCCAAGTAGTTTTGGAAACAGGCATAGGCACTGTGGGAGATATTTTAAAAGTGTATGTGATATCCGACGGAGATTACACAGTGGTTGGCAATACTTTGACCCTAGACACTGCTCCTACCATAGGTACTAATATAAAAGTATGGCAGTTCAGTAATCATGATGTAGAACAGATTGAACGCATCAATTATGATGTGATAGATCGTACAACTGTGACAGTGGGCACAGATGATTATTTTGAATATCAAAATTTAACCAACGGATTAATACGTCTGCGTGAACCTGCTTTGGATGCCCAATATGTTTGGGTGAGTGTGAATGGTGTAACGTTAGCACCCAGTGTGGATTATAAAGTGTCCAACGATCAACAATTTTTAAAAATTAGAACAGCATTGCAACAGAATGATGTAATAGATTTGGTGCATTTCACTGCAGCCAAATACACAGCAAAATTTGGATTCAGACAATTCAAAGACATGTTGAATAGAACTCATTACAAACGTTTGGGCAATGATTACAAATATTTCTTAACACAACCTTTGCATTGGTACAGTCAAGAAATACACATCACAAACACCACAGGACTTACAGTGCCTAATCCTGGATTAGGTCGACCTGGAGTAATTTTTATAGATGGTGAAAGAATTGAATATTTCCTCAAATATGACGATAGAGTAGGTCAACTGCGAAGAGGCACATTGGGCACAGGTGTTAGATCAGTGCACACTGTGGGCACAGAAGTATTTGACCAATCCAGTTTTCAAAATGTGCCTTACACTGATGAATATGTGACTGAAGTATTCACCAGCGACGGATCAACCGAAAATATTACGTTGAGTTGGATTCCTTTGTCCGCAAATGAATTTGAAGTGTTTGTGGCAGGCAAAAGACTGCGAAAAAACAGCATCAGCAAGTATGATCCCGCATTGGGCATGGACAGTCCTGAAGCAGATGTGATTATGCCAGCTGAATTCAGTGTCACGGGCACTTCCACTACTCTTGCCTTGCTGGTGGCACCGCCCATAAATACCAAAATTACAGTGGTGCGTAGGCTGGGCAGACTATGGAACGCCAACACAGCATTGAGCCAAACCGAGAATGACATAGCAAGATTCTTGCGTGCAAAGGAAGTGAGTTTGCCGCAATAAATACATAATTAAAGGATGATCACATGAATAATTTTAATGAACAACAAGGCACTCTAATACAAGGACACATCAAAATTCTTGATCCAAACACTGGTGAAATACTGGTGAACAAACGCAATGCCATACACTATGAAAACATGAGTATTGGATTGGCAGAGAGTTTGGCCAACGAAGGTCAAGGTTTCATTAATTCCATGGTGTTCGGCACCGGTGGCACATACATAGATCCCACAGGCATTGTGACATACCTTACTCCCAACAGCACCGGAACCAATGCCACACTGTACAATCAGACATTCAGCAAAGTGGTGGATGATAGGTCAGTGAGCAACACAGATCCCGTAAGAAACAAAATTGAAACTAGACACGTGAGCGGAACCAACTACACTGACATACTGGTGACTTGTTTATTAGATTATGGTGAACCCAGCGGTCAAGATGCAGTGGACGCTGCCACTGGCACAGAAAATTTATACGTGTTTGATGAATTAGGATTACAATCCTATTCCAGTTCAGGCACCGGTAGACTGCTTACACACGTGATTTTTCATCCAGTGCAAAAAAGTTTAAACAGATTGATACAAATAGATTACACAGTGCGAATACAAAGTTTATCAGGATTATAAAATAGATAAAATATGGCATACACAGTAAATCGAACAGACGCAATTAATAATCCCAGCATCACTGTAGATGACGGAACGGTTAATAATCAAACCAGTTTGGCTTTGCCAGGCCGCAATACCACATCTTACGGAACCATTATTGCAGAAAATTTTATTCATCTATTAGAAAATTTTTCCAAAAACACTGCTCCAATTAATGCAATTGAAGGCCAATTGTGGTATGACACCACAGTGGGAGTGGACCAATTAAAAATTTATGATGGCACGCAATGGGTAGCAGCTGGTGGTTTAAAAAAATCACTCACTGAACCAGGAGCTGGTGAAAGTGTGGTGGGTGACCTTTGGGTGGACACAGACAATCAACAATTGTATTTGTTCACAGGATCAGGTTGGGTATTGGTAGGACCCGAGTTCAGTCAAGGACTGAGCACAGGCACTAAACCTTTAGATATATTAGGCACAGACAATTTAACATACACAGTGGTAGTGTTAGAAGTACAGGCCAAACCAGTGGCCATAATCAGCACTAAATCATTTACACCCAAAGCAGCAATCACAGGATTCAGCTCCATATATCCAGGCGTTAATCTCAGTGCAGCTAACATAGAAGGTGCAGGCGTTGGTAAATTTTATGGCACTGCACAGAAGGCAGATGCATTAGTTGCTGCCAACAATGAAGTGGTATCAGGGTCGCTATTTCTTAGAAAAGACAAATCCAACATTGCTGACTTTTTATTAAAAATTAATAACAATGATGGTCTTGATGTGGGCAATACTGGTTTGCTGAACATAGGCATAGAAGGACAAGCAGGAATTATCAGTCACAAAACATCAGGAGCAAACATAGATATTAGAGTGAACGATCAAGGTGTGACCCGCACAGTGATGAGAATAGATTCGAATACCAATGTAGGTATCAACAATATTGCTCCATCTGAAGCCTTGGATGTCACTGGCAATATATTGACCAGCGGCGAACTTTATGTGGACGGACTGACAGATGCCAGCAGTATAAACACTGGCGCAGTGATTATCAAAGGTGGAGTTGGCATAGCTAAAAAATTATATGTAGGAGATGATGCCACATTCAATGACACCATCACTGCTAGAGATATTCAACCCAATAGCAACAACACTCATAGCATAGGTTCAGTCAACAATAGATATTTGAACATATACGCCAATTCATTTGTGGGCAATTTAGTGGGAAATATCACAGGCACAGTCAGCGGTGCATCAGGCACCAGTAACAAGCTAACCAGTCTGACCACTTTTGCAATGAGTGGTGATGTAAGTGCTGCCAGTTTTGCATTTGATGGACAAACAGGAGGCACAACAAAAACTTTTGTGACTTCGGTCAGCAATAGTTTTATAGCCAACAAAACAGCTCAAGCCAGTTCTTTAGGTAGTGATGAATTTATTTTTAATAGAGTATCAGGCACCACTGGAGTGTTCAAAATTAACAGAGACAATTTGTTGAATGCCATAGTAAAACTACCAGCAGGCAGTATTTTTCCATTTGGCGGCAGTGCGGCTCCAGCTTATTATCTTTTGTGTGATGGTACAGAAGTACTTAGAAGCACTTATCCTGAATTATTTGCAGTGATAGGTCACAGTTTTGGTTCTCCACCCAGTGGCACAGGATCTCATTTTTTATTACCAGATTTACGAGGAAGATTTGCATTGGGTAAAGACGACATGGGCGGCATATCTGCCAACAGAGTGTCCTCAGGAGCAGCTGATGCAGTGGGAGGATTCAGTGGATCAGAAAATAAAGTTATAGGCATACAAAATTTACCTGAACACGAACACGATCTGCAAGGAGCAGCGGGTGCACAATACTATGCAATTAGAGATGTGCCAGGCATAGGCGCAGGTGAAACCACAGCCATAGTGTACGACGCTCCCACAGGCACAGGACAAGGTTCGGCCATAGCCAGCAGTGGAGGAGTTAACAATCCTACTTTAGGTCAAGCACAAGATGTGATGAATCCTTTCTTAACTATAAACTATATAATTTACACAGGACAAACACCATAATGAGTTATAAAATTAACAAAACTGATGGCACACTGTTGGTGGATCTTTTAGATGGTACCATTGACACTTCGGCAGCTGACATCACACTGATTGGTAGAAATTACAAAGGCTTTGGTGAACTAATCAACGAAAACTTTGTGAAGATGCTGGAAAATTTTGCCAGTACTTCTGCTCCGGCCAATCCTCTCAAAGGTCAATTGTGGTATGACACTTCAGAAAACAGATTAAAGGTTTACAATGGCACAGCATTTGCTACCAACGGCATAATTGTATCTAGTACACAACCGCAACTGGTGCCTGGAGATATTTGGTTAAACAGTCTTACCAATCAGATGAGTTTTTTCGATGGCACTGATCTGGTGTTGGTTGGTCCAACACACACAGCAGCACAAGGTGTGTCTGGATTTGTGTCGCAAAGCATATTGAACACACAAAATCAAACCAAAACAGTGCTGAAATTTTTTGTGCAAAACACACTGATAGGTGTATGGAGTGCATCACAGTTCACTCCAATTGCTGCACAAATTATAGCTGAATTGGTGAATGGCACAAATCCCACAGGCATCATATATCAAGGATTTAATCTAGTCAACAATTCATACAAATACAGAGGAGTAGCATCACTAGCAGAAGGCATGCTAGACGGAGTAGGCACCACCATATTGGCGGATTCTTTTTTAAGAAGTGATGCCAACGATGTGACCACTGGCACTTTGACTGTGCAAAATAATTCAGGATTAACAGTAGGACTTGCTAATCAATTAACTTTGAAATTTTCCAGTGCAACTTTACCAAACACCAACATAATCGCCAGCAATGTGAGCAATGCAGACATTGCCATCACTGCTAAAAATCCTGCAGAATACACAGCCATATTTGTGGATGGCAGTGCTGCGCGAGTAGGCATATTCAATACCACTCCTGCGTATCCATTGGACATCACAGGAGATGTGAGAATACAAGGTAATTTAATCACCAGCGGCAGCAGCACAGCAGTCACAGCTGAAGATTTAAGAGTGGAAGACAAAACCATAGAATTAGCCACCATCACAGGCGTAGCTTTAGGCAATGATGCTTATATAGATGGCGCAGGAATAGTGATTAAATCGTCAGTAACAGACAAAACGTTATTGTGGCAAAATTCTACATCTTCTTTGAAAACTTCAGAACATTTTAATTTGGCCACAGGCAAAGAATTTAAAATTAATGGAGTCACAGTACTAAGCAGCACATCGTTGGGCAGCTCAGTGATTAATGCCCCTGGATTAACAAGCATAGGCACACTGACCAGTCTAAACGTGGGCAATTTAAATTTTTCTGGTATCACTATCAGTGCCACAGGCAATTTACAATTGCAAACCACCACCAACATCATCAGTGTGCAAGGTTCAGCTAGAATCACTGGCATAGGTTTGCCTTCGGCAGCCTCAGATGCTGTGAGAAAAGACTACGTAGACGGCTATTTGCCTGTGAGTTTGGTAGCGGACATCACTGGATTTTCAGCACTCACAGGTGGAGTGAATGGCAGCATCATAAGATTATTGACTGATTTGTATCCACCCACAGGATATGCCGCAGCAGGGTTGGGCATACCAGCCAGTGCCACAGGCAGATTGGCCAGAGTGCACACAGTGGAGTCAGGTTCTTTGAACGTGAATATTCCTGGAGCAAATTTAAATAGTGCATTGGATGAAAGCACCACTGCAGTAGATCAAACTTTGAATGCAGCACCTAACACAGTAGCCAGCATACAGACTTATCTCAGCGGTGCAGCATTATTAGACCCAGGACACATTAGAATTACCACGCCTTCAGGACATTTCTATGAAGTGGGCAACACAATAACCATATCAGGCTGCAGTGGTTCCAGCGTGTTTGCACCCACAGGATTTGACGGCACATATGTGGTGGCCAAAGTGATAGAAAATGCTGTTCCCAGCACACAGTTTGACATCAATATTTCAGCCACCATACCCAGCATAGATTCAATAGCTGGTGGATTATACACTGCCAGCAGTGCCAGCACCACTAGGACACCACAATTGGGCAACAGCAACAAAACAGTGCTGCAAGACGTGGCTTTCAGCACAGTGACGGGCACTGTGACTTCAGTGGTCAGCAGAGGACTTAAACAATTCATAGTTTCAGGGGGTGCTTGGACATTCCACAGCGATTTAACTAGCACTGTGTAAGATAAATAAACTTGTAAAAGGAAAAAATTATGCCATATCAAATAGATCTCACTAACGGTACCACGCTGACCACCATTCAGGATGGAACCATAGATCAAACCACCAATCTTAAACTGGTGGGTAGAAATTACGCAGGCTATGGTGAAATACAAAATGAAAATTTTGTACATTTATTAGAAAACTTTGCCAGCAACAATGCACCCAGCAGACCATTAGACGGCATGATATGGTTTGACACAGCAGCAAACAAATTAAAATTTTATGATGGTGTAAAATTTAGAACCACAGGTGGAGCTGAAATAGGCGCATCACAACCAGCTGGATTGACCACTGGAGATTTTTGGTGGGACACCAGCAATGATCAATTGTATGCCTACAACGGCGCATCATTTGTGTTGGTAGGACCACAAGGAGTTGGAGCCACCACTACACAATTAAAAAGCCGCACAGTCAAAGACACATTAAATGTTAATCACCCTATCATAGAAGCCATCATAGATAATGACACAGTATTTTTAATCAGTGACAGTACCTTTACAATCAACACAGTGGATCCCACACAATTTATCACAGGATTTGACAATGTGAAAAAAGGTATCACTATGGTTAACACACTGAATGCCACCAACGGCGTGACCAGTTCTGATCATAGATTTTGGGGCACAGCCGCTAATGCACTAAGATTAGGTGGAATACCAGCAGCAAACTTTTTACAAGTGGGTGGCAACACCAATTTTGATGACACTGGTTTTACTGTGGGCACCGGCAATGATTTAAGAATCAGTATCATCAACGGCAATGAAGCCAGAATTTTTAATGAAGTAGGATCGGTAATTAAATTGGGTGCCAGCAATACTCACTCAGTGAGTGTGACTGCCACAGGATTTATTCCTGCCATCACAAATACATTTGCATTGGGCACATCAGCCAATGTGTTCAGCAACGTGTATGCCACCAACTTCACAGGATTAGCATCAGAAGCCACAGCTATTAAATTAGCTTCCACATCTTATGTAGGCTCCACCACTGCAGGAGTCAACACAGTGGCTTTAAGAAATGCAACAGGTGACCTTACAGCAAATATTTTTAATGGTGTTGCTACTCAAGCTAGATATGCAGACTTGGCGGAAAAATATTTGGCAGATGCCAATCATCCCACAGGCACAGTGATGAGCATAGGTGGTGCAAAAGAAATTCAAAAAGCAGAGCAAGGCAGCATAGTGGTAGGTGTGGTCAGCAGTGCTCCGGCCTATTTGATGAATGCAGAACTGATAGGAGGCACATCAGTGGCCATCAAAGGTAGAGTGCCAGTTTTGGTAACAGGCACAGTGTCCAAAGGCGACAAAATTGGAGTCAGCAGCACAGCCGGAATTGGTATCAAAGTCACATCTGGTGATTATTTTGCGGTAGCTTTGGAATCTGACAGCAGAGCTGACGTATCTTTGGTTGAGTGCTATATCAAATAATAATACGTATGATTTCTAAAATGTTTAAGGATCAATATGTCCCAACTAAATACTCACATAGGAAATAATTTATGGCAGTAGGTGATCTAATAACAGCAGCAAGGTATAATGCTATACAATCTCAAGTGTCTAATGTACTGAGCACAGGATCAGGAGACTCTGGTTATGGTCAATCACTGCAAAGTTCACAGGTAGCACAAAATCAGGTGATAGAAGATGATCACATGAACACTATAAGATTGGACATACGCAAAGCCTATCTGCATCAAAACAATTCATACCCCACACTGACAGTGGTCAGCACTGCCAACACAGTGGATGACACCAATGCTCTCAACAATTCATATGTAAATTTTGAAACTTTAGCCAACAACATTAATACCAACCGTAACACTATTAGTGCCAGCAGATTAGCCACTGCAGCCACAGCCAGCACATATCAAAGAACCACCACTTGGAATGGCACACGTGTGGGCACATTTACAGTTACATTTGCCAGTGCTAATGCTGGTAGACATTTTTTTAATTCAGGCGGAGCAGTGCAGATTGAAATGAATGTCACAGCAGGTACAGCCAAGAATGATGATTGGAACGTTATGTTTGTCACAAACATGGGCACTTTGACTTTTGCCAATCTTACTTCCAGCAGATCAGGATCTGGTGGCACACTGACTGCAGCCACAGCATTCACCACTCTAACCACCAGTTTCCAAACAGTGTACTCCAGCGTTGGCGGTGGTGTGTACACAGCCAGCAACTTCAATATACAAGTGAGATTCACAGATATTTCAAATTTAACAATAGAATTCCAAATCACATTGAATGACGCAGCAGTGGGTAATCCCAACATAGACGAAGATATTCAGCCCAATCTCAACATCAATGTGAACAGACGCATAGCCAACGGAACATTGAGTGATCCCATCACCATTGCAGAACCTGCTTTCAGCGCTATGAGTGGTTCTGTCACAGCATAACCATTTCACTCATAACCAAAATCGTTTGAATCTAAATAACATAGCAGTTGACTTTTTTTATTAAAAGTAATATAATTTTAACTGTGAAGTTATGGATAATATTGTTAAAAATTTAGAACCTCTGCAACATAGTGTTGAACTGATGAATTTCAACAATCAGTTGACGTTACTAAAAGACCAATTTCTTGACAGCAATATATGGTATAGTGAAGGGGCTCAATTCACAGTTGACACTGTTTTACTAATGTGTTGCAAAACCTACGTTGATCAAAATAGGACACATGATGTGATATTACTGGATAATTTTCGTAATCCTGTGTTAATTTCTGACTTAAAAAAATTTTATGATGACGTATGGAATCTTTATCAAAGTAATCTTAATGCATATTTTACTCGGTACAAAAAACTTGTAGAAGACAAAGGAAAGATTTAACATCATGACATCGCAAGGCATTGTGATGTTTGCTCACAATAACAACACTGTAGATTATGTTAAGCAGGCCATATTTTCAGCCATGCAGGTTAAAAAATATCTTAAAAAACCGGTCACGTTGATCACATCCAATCAAGAACATCTTAAACTGCACTATAAAAATCACAGGCAAGTTTTTGACACAGTGATTGCTGTGCAAGAGTCACCCACTTTTCAAATCAAAGATTTTTATGATGGAGCTGAAAAAAAAATTCAAGATCTTTGGAAGAATCACCTTAGATCCACTGCATATGAACTATCACCCTATGATGAAACTATTGTGATGGACACTGACTATATTGTGGGCAATACTAATTTATTGAAGTGTTTTCTAAGCAAGGAAGATTTTTTGATACATCAAAAGTCTATCTACGTGAATTATTTCAATCATGCCGAAGGAAAAATAAAATATATCAGCGATACTGGCATAGAAATGTATTGGGCCACTGTGTTTTATTTTAAAAAAACTGATAGGGTGCGTAAATTGTTTGATTTTATTCAGCACATCAAAGACCATTGGACCTACTATAGATTTGTTTGGCAAATACCTGAACAAAATTTTAGAAATGACTATGCTTTCAGCATAGCAATTCATGAATTACAAGGCAATCGCAAAGGACATTGGCCTCAAAGTATGCCAGATTCATTGTATTACATCACAGATAGAGACAAAGCAGACAGTTTTAACCAAGGCAAATGGCAGTTGTCATTGTGTGCAGGCATCAACTATGTTAAAACTTCGGCACAATCTATCAATTTGCATGTGATGAATAAATTCAGTTTGGATAGTATTATTGACAAGGAGATATTGATATGACCTCACATGGTTTTTGCATCTTTGCACAGCACAACAAGCACACGGACTATGCCAAACAAGCCTATGCTTTGGCCATGAGTATCAAGATTCAGATGCCTAACAGCCAAGTGTGTCTTATCACCAACGCCAATGTGAGCACAAGTGTACGCCAAGTGTTTGATCATGTGTTGGATATTCCAGGCAATGATCATGCTGCGGAATATGATTGGAAAATTCATAATAGATATAAGATTTATAAATGCACACCATTTGAACGCACTATAATATTAGATGCTGACATGCTGTTACTGAGCGATATTAGTCATTGGTGGAAGTTTTTTAGTAATTATCGATTATATTTTCCAAACCACGTGCAAAATTATAGAGGTGAAATGTGTAAAAGTAATTTTTATCGCAAAACTTTTGTTAGCAATAATTTGCCTAATTTGTATTGTGGAATGCATTATTATCATCACGGTAGAGAAAATTATAAATTTGTTGATGTTGTATCACATATTGTTACAAATTATAAACTATATTATGCAAAACTTACACCTAAAGATCAGCAGGAGTGGTGCAGTATGGATGTCAGTGTGGCACTGGCCAGCAAAATATTAGGTATCACTCACAAAATAACCAGCATGCATCCTTCTATAACTTTCACACACATGAAATCTCAATTACAAAATTGGCAACATGTTCCTGAACACTGGATGGAAAAAGTAAACGTGTATTTTGATGATGAATTAAATATTAAAATTGGTAATTTCAGTCAAAATGGTTTATTACATTATGTTGAAGATGAATTTTTGAGTGATGACTTATTAAAAAAAATAGAAAAAAAATATCATAAGAGGTACGCATAAAATGTATGTAACATTTAACATTGAATCAGGAAAAATTTTAGGTTGTGCAGTACAAAAAACAGACAACAGTTTTCCAATCGACTCTGCTTTAGGAGAAAAATTTATAATGGGCACAGAGTCTATGGGAAATTATGTAATAAAATACAGAGATGGTGGTTACAAACTATGCAAACATGGAGTGTTGGAAAATGTCAAAGAAACTAATAAAATTAAGACTAAAACAATAATTAACAAAGACATTTATAAAGTGCCTATAAAAAATGAAAATCATTTTGGCATTCTTATAAGATTACTACTTGCTCAAGGTAAAATACAATTTATAATTGATAAAGATTTTGAAAACACACTTAAATTAATTGTGTCTGAACACAATCAAAAGATGCATACTTTTTATAGTTGTAGAGGCAATGATATTGCATTGTTGGATAAAATTTTTGAAATAAATCTTTATGATCTTATGATTCAAAAAATTATTAGCATTAATTATGCTCCAACCTATGCTGTTAATATATATTGTAAAAAAATTTTTGATTACTCGTTGGAAAGAATATATGAATAAAATTGCAATCAAAGACTGTGATATAATATTTTTAAGCTATGACGAACCTAATTGTGAAAAAAATTATGCAGCACTAAAACAACTAGTGCCTTGGGCCAAGCGAGTGCATGGCGTACATGGATCAGACGCTGCGCACAAAGCCTGTGCTGATTTATCGCACACAGAATATTTTTTAACAGTGGACGGTGACACTCAGATTGATTGTAAAATATTAGATGTTATTATAGATTTAGATGCTATGGGTATGGATAACAGCTGGATATTCAGTTGGTGCGGACACATCAATGTGAATGGACTAAGATATGGCAATGGTAGTTTAAAATTATGGACTAAAAAATTTGTGAAAGAAATGAAAACGCATGAAAATTATGGTGGCACAGATCATAATGAGATTGAATTTTGCTATTTTAAAAATTTATACCAATTCAACGAAAATTACAGCACCAGTTACATCAACAGCACTCCCAAACAGGCTTGGAGAGCTGGTTTTAGAGAAGGAGTAAAGATGAGTTTGACTAAAAATTATAGGATAAAACACATCAACGAATTGTGGTGGCAGAATTACCATAGACTATTGATATGGATGACTGTGGGACAAGATGTTTCTAACGGTATTTGGGCCATAATTGGAGCAAGACTAGGCTGTCAGAAAGTGCTCTGCACCATGTGGGACTACACGCAAGTGAGAGATTTTAAAGCTCTTGATGAACTATGGATTAGTTTCAGCAACAATAACACATTATATGAAACAGAGGCCAAATATCAAAGCGTTGCATTGGCTAAAGACATTAAAGATATACATGAAATGGACTTCCCTGTAGAACCTTTTGACATTGATAGCAGCAAATTTTTTAAAAAATTGTACGTGAACTCTCCTCGCACAATTAGAAAGACCATATAATGTACGATATTTTTTTTATCAGTTACAATGAGCCTAATGCTGACAAAAATTATCAGTATTTAAAAACAAGATTTCCTTTAGCGCAAAGAGTGCATGGTGTTAAAGGTATTCAGCAAGCTCATGTGCACGCAGCCACTCTCAGTCTCACCAAGATGTTTTGGGTGGTGGATGCAGATGCTGTGATTGAACCCACTTTTTGTTTTGATTATGTGCCTAATAATTTTGGAATGAGTGTAGTGCATGTGTGGAGAAGCAAAAATCCCATAAATGAATTAGAATATGGCTATGGTGGTGTAAAACTTTTGCCCAAGAGACTTACCATGCATATGAATACTAACAGCATCGACATGACCACCAGCATCACAGATAACTTCAAAGCCATTGAGGAGGTTTCCAACACCACAATGTTTAACACAGATCCATTTAACACGTGGAAAAGTGCTTTTAGAGAGTGTGTCAAACTCAGCAGCAAAGTGATTGATCGTCAAGTGGATAAAGAAACTGAAAAAAGATTGTTGATTTGGTGCACAGTGGGAGCAGATCAACCATATGGAGAATATGCCATAGCTGGAGCACTGGCAGGCAGAGTGTATGGCACAGAGCATCGCGGCAATACAGCTGGTTTGAGAATGATCAACAACTTTGATTGGTTACGATTGACGTTTGTGGGTCAATTTCCTCACATGGAGAAACAAATATTATGATAGACAGTAACATTCCATTTGATAAAATTGTAAACTTGGGTCAACGCACCATGCTGCACAGCAAATTATTTTCTGTAAGCTGGATATTGGCTCGTTTTTGCAACTATGATTGCTCATATTGCTGGCCATATGCCAAAAGCAAACAGAAAGATCACAGACCATTGTCAGTTTACACATCAGTGGTGGATGAAATCAAACGTCAAGCAAGATTGAATGGATTCACAGACTATCATTTTAGTTTTTCCGGCGGAGAACCCACTGCCTACAAAGATTTTTTACAATTGATACAACATTACAGTGCTGATACAGCTCCAGAATATCAAAGTATTCACATGACCACCAATCTTAGCCCATCGGAAAAATGGTGGCATAGATGGTTGGAAGCCACAAAAACATTGAACCGTCGCAGTATCACTGCCAGTTTTCATGCTGAATTCGCTGACGAACAAAAATTTGGAGACAAAATATTGCTGTTGATGCAACACAATGTGTTTGTTACTATAAATCAAGTGATGGTGCCTGATAGATTCACAGAATACTATGACAGATGTGCAAGATTTCATTCCAGAGGCATCAATGTCACACTGAAACCACAGAGTGATCCCACTGCCAGTCATGTGGTACAAGGCTATAATGAAAAACAATTGCACACACTGCAAACAGGTTTCCCTCAACGCATACAGGAAGGTGAAAATTACAAGGATTTATTTCAATTAGAGATGCAAGACGCTCAAGGCAACAAGTATTACATGGATCAAGCAGAAAGATTAAATGCTTTTGGCTTCAATAAGTTCCAAGGATGGCACTGTAATGCTGGATATCAAAGTTGCATCGTGCGAGAGCCAGGTGGTGAAGTCAAACGCAGTTACAGTTGTCATGATGAACCACTGGGCAGTATAGAACAAGGATTCAAATTGTTTGAAAAACCTAAAATTTGTGTGACTCCCACTTGTGTGAGTTCGGCAGATTCAAAAATACCCAAGGCTAGACATGTATAGATACGAAGATATTAGAGATATTCATTTGGAAATCACCAGCAAGTGTCAAGCCAAGTGTCCCATGTGTCCTAGAAGAATTAATGGGGGACCTTTGAACCCATTTATCAAACTGGAAGAGATCACAGTGCAGCAATTTACACAATGGTTTCCAGAAAAATTTGTGCAGCAGTTGCACAGTCTCTTCATGTGCGGTAATCTTGGTGATCCCATAGTATCCAAAGACACCTTGGAAATATATCAGTATCTTAGACACACAAATCCTAATATTAGATTGGCCATGCACACCAACGGCAGTGCTAGAGACGCAGCATGGTGGCAGAAATTAGCACAATTAAAGGTCAAAGTTACTTTTGGGTTGGACGGACTGAAAGACACCAATCATTTGTATAGAGTCAGCACAGATTTTGACAAAATTATTGAAAACGCTAGGGCATTCATTGCAGCAGGAGGTGTGGCCAAATGGCACATGTTGGTGTTTGCACACAATGAACATCAAATTGAAGAAGCAAGAACCATGAGCAAACAAATGGGCTTTGCGCATTTCAGTATCAAGCACACTTCAAGATTTAAACAAGATTATCTACAGGTTATCGATGATGAAGGTAGACCCATGCATAAAATTGCTCCCACTAATATCAGCACCAGCATGATACCATTGATCGAACAGTCACAAAAAGAAGAAAAACCACACATTGTGTGCAAAGCACAAAAAGGCAAACAGTTATATGTGAGTGCTTGCGGCAATGTGTCGCCTTGTTGTTGGCTGGATATGGAATGGATACCTCCCATGCAGGAGTCTAGGATAGATTACATGGAAAAAATATCAGAATTTCCCAATCTGCATCGTCAAACATTGGAGCAAATATTTGACAGTGGATATTTCAACAAAATAGAATTACAATGGAGCACAGTGGGATTGAAAGAATGCAACAAACAGTGTGGTTCATTTGATAAACTGGGAGCGCAATTTGTTGAAAATTAACATACAGGACGTTTTATTTTGGATGGATGCTATCAGACAATCTGATGATAGATATCGCACATTGGAAAGTTTTTGGAAAGGGCAAATCAACAGCAAAGTATGGTTGATTGAACAATTGAAAAAGTTACCCAGAGCACACAGCATGGATGTTTTAATATGCGGTGGTTGGTATGGTGTATTGGCCACACTGTTGTTCAACAGTGATTTGTACATACACAAAGTAACCAGTATGGACATAGATCATAAATGTAAAAACACAGCCAACACCATGAACAAACAGTATGAAATTGCAGGAAAATTTCAAGCTGTCACTGAAGACATGCTGCGTTACAAAGATTATGATGATTACGACATGATCATCAACACAGTGTGTGAGCATTTGACACAAGAGCAGTACAATGCATGGTTAAAACTGATACCCGAGGACAAAATTATTGTGTTGCAAAGCAATGACTATGTGATTCCTGAACATGTGAATCCCATGAAAAATCTAAATGAATTTGTATCTCACAGTAAACTGTTTCCAATAGTGGAACCCAGTGAGCTACAAACAGAAAAGTATAAAAGATTTATGATTGTAGGTAAAAAACAATGAACAACGTACAAATTACCAAACAAATATTAGAAAAATTTGTAAAGAAACAAATAGGGTGGTTAGAACTGGATATTTCATTTGAAAATTACATTGATCATCAAGAATTATCTGCTGTGAATGACTTTTATGTAGAGCATAGAGAAGGAGAAAACCATAAAGGATGGCAAAGTTGTTGTGTGCACGGTTTGGGCATTACTAAAACTCAAGTGTCACAACAATATGGACACATGGATGAGTTAAATGCTCCTTATTATTGGACTGCTTTAGCAAAATTAACTCCAAAAGCTACAGAATTTTGGAAAAATTTTCCTGCAGAAAAGTTTACTAGAATTAGATTTATGAAATTAGCCCCTAATGGATATGTAGGATTACACAATGATTCTCCAAACAATATGTTAGATCACATAGATTTGTTAAATTATCTATTACCTATAAATTTAAGCATTACTCACCCCAAAGATTGCATTATGGAAATAGAAAATCATGGAATAGTACCTTGGAAACCAGGCAGCGTATTTTTAATCAACATACTGAATAATCACACTGTAAAAAACAATAGCACAGAAGATAGAATACATATGATTGCTCAAGCACACGTGGGTAATCAGCGTGAAAAATTTTGTGAATTAATTGCTAGGAGTGTAATAAAAAATGGTATACTTTGATTCAGTTAATAAAAAATCAGATATAATTTTTATATGTGTGGACAACACGCAGTTGATTCAAAATGATGAACATAGAACAATCATAAAAAATATTGCTGATTACAGTATCAGCAACATCTGCAGTAAGGGTTATGATCTTATTAATACATTGGATGCGAACCAAGTCTTGCCAACAATTACAAAAAAATACAGTCATGCTGTGGTATTTGATGCGGATACAGAATTTTTAGGTTCTGTTTTTTTTAATCAGTTAACTGAATTGTGCTCAAAAGATTTTTTTTTAGCAGGTCATGTGTTAGATAGACATGAAGGGTATTTTGAATTACATTCACAATGTTATGTGATTAATTTGAAAAAATATGCCCAATACAACATGCCAAACATAACAAAAATTCAAATGCATGTCACGCATGAACACTTGGCACCCATAAGAAGTGAAGAAAATTATCATGATGATTATACTCCTTTATGGATTAAATCAGGCACTGTTAAAAAACAATATCAGCACAAATGGCATGGCAATGAAATATTGAGTATGGCATTGGAAAACCAAGAGAATGTGTTAATATTTGACCAGATCATACGCAACAGTAAACGTTGTTATTACGCCCAATATGAAGAAGATTTTTTAAAAAACAGTGAATTTATATATGATCGATATAAATTTGCAAAAAATAAATTGTTTTATCCTATCAATACTGAAGAACCACAACAACTACAGATTGCAGGTCCTATCATGCAGTTAATCACACCTGCTAGTGGATTGAACTGGTTGTTTTATTTGCACAAATATGGTTACACTGACAATACTTTGATAACTTTTTACGATCATAATGAAAATGCTTTGCGTTATATAAAAAATATTGTAGAACAATTCAAAGGCAAAGATTATTATGCTTTTCTTAAATCATTAATGCTCACAAATACAAGTGACTGGATAAATTCTAAAGAAGAAATTGATTTATATTTTGATAAAATTAAACATTTATGGCATATAGTAGAGCACTTACATTTCAGTTTTAATCACTGCGATATACTTAAAAATTTTAATGTGCCTGTGATAAATGATCATAATACAATAGTAAATCTAAGCAATGTATTCTGTTATGAACCCAATGCGGCATTCGTCAGTCTTACACAAAGAATAAATGCAGAAAACAATTTAATAAATTATCTTAAAAAACACAAGGAAAAAATTAATTTGGTTTTATCAGACCATGCATGGTCTGGATTGATACATTACAACAAACTCACAGGATGTGTGTCTGATTTTATGGAACAAAACGTCAATTCTTGTCTCAAAGCCACATGGTACACAAAAAATTTTGCACAAAAAACACAACACTTAAATACAACAGGATTATATAAATGACTCAAACCACTGACTATTCTGAAAAAAATTTAGAAACACATCGTCCAAGTCCATTAAGTGATCAAAAAATTAAAAATGAAATCACCAATGTATTAACCGGAGGAATAGACAAAAATATAGACAAAGAGTTATGTGTTCAATTTATTCAAAAGTTTGAACAATATATTTTTTCTTCAACCATTAATCAATTCAAAGGCTATCTCAGTTTCAAAAGAAAAGACGTAATTTTAGGTTGCACACAGTATATTGACAATCTCTACATGCAAGGCAATGTTCAAGTGTTTGAAAATGATTACAGATATCATGAAAGATTAGGTCGAGCACACATAATAAAAAAAATAGAAAACTTAAAAGAAGCTGTGCCATTGATAGTTGCGATGCCATTTCCTAGTACAGGAGACATGAGAAAAGACATGCAATCTATTTTAAATCAAGCACTGTCAAAAAATATTCCTGTACACATCGACGGAGCGTGGATGTCATGCTGTAAAGATATTGAATTTAATTTTGATCATCCAGCCATAATGAGTTTTGCCAGCAGTTTAAGCAAAGGATTAGGATTAGGATGGAATAGAATTGGCGTAAGATGGCACAAAGATACACAAGTAAATGATTCAATCAGTCTCATGAATGACTACAACATGGTGATCAAAGCTGCTGTCAAAATAGGCATGCATTTTATGCAAAAATTTCCAATGGATTATCTTTGGACAGAACATCAAGATCACTATAAAAAAATCTGTAAAGATTTTAATCTGTTAGAAACCAAATGTATACATCTAGCCATGAGTGGTAAAGGACCTTTGGGAGTATCTAAACTTATAAATTATTTGGAGACGCATGTCTAATCTTAGTTTTTATAATATAGATAATGTAGATATTCCATTTGGATATGATTGGAAAAAAATTTGCATCAGTATATCTGGTGGAGCTGATAGTGCATTGTTAGGATATTTGCTAGCAGATATTTTTCAAAAAAATAAATTAAATATTGAAATGCATGTAATAAGTCATGTTAGATGCTGGAAGACTAAACCATGGCAGCGTGACAATAGTATAGCAGTGTACAAATGGTTATGTAAAAAATTTCCAACAACTGTATTCAAAAGATATGAAAATTTTGTGGCACCAGATTTAGAATATGCTCACACAGGTCCTACACTTACTGACGAATATGGAAAAAAAGTCAGTGGTGACAATATACAAATAAGAGCTTTTGCTGAGTATGTGTGTGCTCAAAATCAATGTGATGCACATTATAATGCAGTGACTCGTAACCCAAAAAATATTCAACTGGGCGGTATGACGGAACGGGACATAGATATTAATGAAAATAATAAACACTTACAGATTATGAAACACATGGATAAATGGGCACTACATCCATTAAGATTTGTGGAAAAAGATTGGGTAATAAGACAATACCTCACGTATAACATAAAAGATTTATTTGATCTCACTAGGAGTTGTGAAGGCACAATTGAAGGAATTACCCACGACAGTTATATTAGTGATCAATATGTGCCAGTGTGTGATGAATGTTTTTGGTGCAAAGAAAGGAAGTGGGCCATTGAAAAAAATCAGTAAAACATTTTGTATGCATCCATTTACAGGACTAGCCACTAGAGAAGATGGTGCTGTAACAGCATGTTGTCGCAGTCACCCTGTAGGCTACGTAGGTGAACAGACTTTGGAAGAAATTTGGAACAACGACACTATGAAACGCATACGTAAACAAGTGTTGAATGGTGAAAGACCTAAAGAATGTGATGCATGTTTTAGATTGGAAGATCAAGGAGTTGAAAGTCTTAGACTACGGCACATCAGAGGTAATATACCTGAAGCACGTGTGAATCTTTATCCTGATGCAATGGATAAACTACAGGATGATTTTAGCATGCCTTTTGAAATACCCACTATCGAATTAAAGTTGAACAATCTTTGTAATTTAAAATGTCGGATGTGTCATCCAATGGACAGTACCAGTTGGAATGATTGGAAAGAAGTGAAGGAATTTTATAAAAAAGAAGGCAATATTATGTACGATATCGTGGAAAAACACAATTTAGAGAATAAACCTTTCTTAGACAATTTCCAAGATGATCCAAAATGGTGGGCCAGTTTAGAAAAATTATTGCCTTACTTTCGTAGAGTAGAATTTGCCGGAGGAGAACCTCTAATGGATCCGCAACACTATAGAATATTGGACATGCTGGCGCCATATGGACATCAAATAGAAATAAAATATGCTACTAATCTTAGTATGTTGGGCAAGGGAGACAAAACCATTTGGCAATATTGGCCAAAGTTTAAAAGCGTAGCAGTAAATGTTAGCATAGATGGTATTGATTCTAATTATGAATATATTCGAGGTAATGCGTCTTGGTCTAATTTAATAAAAAATATAAAACAAATACAAACTATACCAAATATAAGTAGGATTGTAGGTGCTGTGACAGTGCAGGTCAGCAATGTGCTGGTTTTGGATAAAATTATAGAATATTTTTTAAATGACATAGGCATAGTGTTTCATAGTCATAGAGTTGAGTATCCTAAAGTGTTATCAGTGCAAGTGCTGCCACCAAGTTTAAAAAAAATTGCAATAGATAGATTGAATGCAGTAAGTGATAAGATTGCTCACTTTAAAATGATCAAACAATATCCTAAACTACTGGAGTACACTAGGGGTCAAATCAGGGATAATATAAACTATATTAATGCTGTGGACCAAAGCGTTTTATGGCAAGATTGTGTGGAATTCAATCGTAGATTAGACAAAACACGCAATCAATGTTTTGAAACAGTGACTCCAGAATTTAAAAACTATGTATAAAATTACCAGCAGTTGGCCACATCAGGATCAGATCAAAGTGGAATGGAATCTTGGCAAACGTTGTAATCTTGATTGCGCCTATTGTCCTTCAGAGATACATGACAATTTCAGTGAGCACACTGATATATCAGTGCTCAAATACACTGTGGAAGTTTTGTCTCAATTGGGTAAAATGCGTATCAGTCTCACAGGCGGAGAGCCATGTGTGCATCCTCACATTGAAGAATTACTTGTTCATATGAAACAAATAAAAATAGATTGGATCAATGTCACTACCAATGGCACCAGAACTGCAGAATTCTACCAAAATATTTTAGAAAATTACATCAATCACATCGTATTCAGTGTACATTTTGAATCTGATTGGCTGAAGGTCATAAACACAATTATCAAGGTCCACACACAGTCTGCCAACAAAAATGTTCTAGTGCACATAATGATGCTGCCAGGGCGTTTAAAAGACGTTAAAGACGCTTGTGAGGCTCTTTTAGATGCGGGCATACGCTATGCATTGAGACCCATACGCTGGACCAAAACACATGATGATTTTGAAGACATGATTCATTACAGTGTGGAAGAAAAAGAATTTTTGGCAGTGAGTAATCATACGCCACCAAAAAATATCTTAATAGACGATCACTTACATTCTAATGTGAATGATTTATTAATCAACAAAACCAATCAATTTCTAGGATGGAGTTGTATGGCTGGAGTAGAAAGCCTCATGATCAATTGGGATGGTGAAGTTCACAGAGCCACTTGTAGAGTAGGTGGCAGTATAGGTAATATCTATAAAGGTAAATTTGAAATGCCCAAAGATCCAATCACCTGCACTAGAAATTGGTGTACTTGTGCAGCAGATATTGCAATAACTAAAAATAAAAATTATTGAGTCAAAAGTTTTTTATTACAGTTGATTTCAGGCTGACAGGTACAATTTTTTCTTTCACAAATTGTGGGTACGATATCTGGATAAAATTTATCAGCAAAATCATGGTCAAATAGATTAAAATAGTGATTTGCCATAAAAAGTCTATTGCCACAAGCTCCTTTAATACGTCCATCTTTATCAATTTGAATAGTGTCCACCCCCACATGACACAACCATCCTTTAAAATGATTATGCCCATTTAAGGAAATATAATTTTGTGTCACTTCTTTTGACATGCCGTTACTGTAAACTATTTTAGGATTTTTGTAAAAATAGCTTTCTATTTTTTTTTTTAAAAAAGTTTTGAAAAAATTAAATATAGATGGCTGTCTTTTTTCACATACGCTTATGTATTGCTTTTGTTCACTGCTATAATTTATTGTGGAGTGATATATTTCTAATACGTTTATTCCCCATTTTTTTTTACTTAATTTTAATTGTTCTAGTATAGTCACACATTTATCCCAAGCCATGGGATCCATCAACACATTAGCATTCACGCTGACTCCTTTAGAATACAACAAGTCTGCCACTGCGATGATATGTGGCACATCCACTCTTTCATGATGACAGCTCAACATTACAGCGTCATTGTAATGACCATATTCTTCCCACCATCTCAGTGTGCGTGATCCATTGGTGCTAATACTGATTAAACAGTTGAATTCTTCTTTGAAATATTTGGTGAATTCTCCAAAATCTTTCCATATGGTAGGTTCACCTCCAATGATGTGCAAATAAAAATACTGTTTGCCGATATTTTTTTTGTAGTGTTCAATAAGATGAGAAAGATTTTTTTTAATAAGTTCTAGTTCGGGCCAACTGTGTGTGCCTTCATTGGATCCAGGAAAACAATACCAACACTTGTAGTTGCATCTGTTGCTGAGGAATAATTCAATCCTCAAACTATCTTTGTGCTGATTACTTTGTATTTCTATTATGTTTTCCATTTTGTGATCTGTGTTTCCGGCATGCAAAAACAAGCAGCAAAAGGACAGGTTACTGGTTTAATTTCTGGGTCAAATGTGTTGACAAAATCAGTTTTTAAAATATTGTGATAGTAGTTAAGACCATATAATTTTGCATTGCAGGCTCCTTTGAGATCACCATTCCAATCCACATATATGCTTTCTAAACCTATATTGCATTTCCAATCTTTAAATTCATTCCAGCCTTCATTGATATAGGTACCAGGTCTAGCATATTTTGTATTGCCATTGGGCATGGTGTATTTGCTCTCATACAATCTTATTTCGTCTTTTAGAAGTTTACGATTTTTCCAAAACCACCACAGACTAGGCCATCTCTTCAAATCTTTTTTTAAATATTGCAATTGTTTAGTATCGTACCTTTTAACTCCGGGAGCAATCTTGTTGCTGATATGATAAGGCTCTAGCACTTCTGCCACCATGATAAACCAAGGATATTTGCTCTGTTTTTTCATTTTTGCAATAGCGTCGATACCTTGTGTCCAACGATCAGGGTCCATAAGCACTTTTACAGTGACCTTTGATCCTGCTGCATACAATATGTCTGACACCTCGATCATGTGATCAACGTCTCCTTGTGCTAAATGTAAAGTAAGGTGTGCATTGTCTATTTCATTTGCATGTTCTTTCCACCATCTTGTTGTGCGTGAACCATTTGATATAAGACTAATGTAAGCATTGTGTTTTTTTTTAATTTCCGCCATGAAAATTCCTAAATCTTTCCACAATGTGGGTTCACCACCTGCAATAAAAAACTGAAATTTACTTTTGTTTAATTTTTCTTTGTAAAAATTTAATAAATGATCCCAATTTTTTATCACTAGATCTAAATTTTCAGGAGATCTGTGCGTGCCTGTGTTAGCATCTGGAAAGCAATAGCGGCATTGAAAATTACAAACATTATTGGGATTCCAACGCACATTTAAAATGTGTTTTTTTTGCGTTGAGTTTATTTTTATAGGTTTCATTAAATTAAATGACTAATTTCAGGAAAGGTTAATTTAAAATCAGTCTTTCTGTGTTGATCCATTTTTTCTATATATTGTTTAAAATCTGGTAATAAATTTGTGTGATCTGTGGCATCCATCCAGTCTAATATGCCTTCCCAACGTTTCCAACCATATGGATTTTTTTCCCAAAAGTCTGTGTCTTTGGTGTAATGATCCCATAACCATTGTTTTAATTCAGCAAACAATTGTCTCACCTCTGTTTTGTCTTTTCTTGGCAACACACGTATAGACAACCATGTGGGTATCCATAACAAATGCACACCCACTAGACCACCCCCCATGGTTTGTCCTGCAGCATTCATATCAAAGTTTAATTTTTTAAATCCACTTTTTACTTTCCATTTGATAAAATCTGGTACATGTTTGATGTTTAATATTTGCACAGCCAAAGCAATACTGGTTTGTATCTTTTCACTGGTGCGTTCTAAACGCCATAGATTTTTTTCTATCTGTGCTGAATCAGTAGGAAAACGTATGTAGTGTAAACGATCACCTATGCCATCCATGCTGATTCCTACTTTCACTTTTTTAAATTGCTCCCATATTTCTATGATTTCTTCATTAATCAATATACCATTAGTATTATACCTTAAACCTATCTTGTGTGCATGCCCTCTTTTAATAATTTCTTGTAGAAAGGCTTTGTGTTCTTTGATTAATAATGGTTCACCACCAGCAAAATACAACTGTTTTATGTGAGGTATCTGATCATATATTTGTGCCCAAAAAGCAGGATTTTCATGCCAGCGATTGTCAAAATCATCCTGTTGCCAAGCCATTTGTTTTTTTATTAGTGGACTAGTGAATTGCGGATAAACTGTTTTGTGGTCGTTTACCCATTGACTGGAATCGTGAGGTGAGCACATAATGCATTTTAAATTGCAAGTGTGTCCCAGTCTAAGATCAAGATATTGTAGTTTGTGTGGTACTGTTCCATCTTCTTGAGTTTCTTTGATGAGCTCTTTGATATCTGTTTGCTCTTGCAGGTACCAAGTGCCTGTTTCCCAAACTCTTTTGCTGACTATGCCTTTGTCTTCTTCATCAAAACACTTTGTACAACTGCCAGGTATTTTGTCAGACAACATGAGTTTTCTCACAGATTTCATATAATCATTGTTGAAAGCAATGGTGGGTAAATCTTTACCAAAATTTGCAGGCTCGCCGTCTTCTTTTTTTACTAACCCAACTTTGTAGTCTCCACTGTCTGCTCCGCTTGCATTGGCAACACAACATATCCTCATATCGCCATTGGGTCTGGTGGCTAGATGTATCCAAGGTAGCACACAAAAACTGGAACTGCCGGATATCTGTTTAATTTTTTTTTTCCAATCTAAAAGTTGCGAATTTTTTTGGTTTTCATGTTCCGGCAGGAGTTTTTCAGCAGCTGTTTTATCGACAGATTTTGATTGTTCTATGTAAGACATGGTATCAAAGTATATTTACCTTAATTAAATACCCACATAATATTTCACGATAAATAGCAATATGTTGCAAAAATTAGATGTCAAATTATCAGCACAAGATATTTTAAAAAATTTACCAAAATTTAATACAGAGCATAAGGACGAAGAAGTATTCATGTGTAAGACCTGGATGAATGATCCGCTTGGAGATTTTTTTTATGATCCTTGGAAATTAAAACCTGAATGGTGCACAAAGGAACTTGTGCAACTTTTTGACAGTTTAGGACCAGTAGGAGAAGCAAGAATAATTGTGATGAAACCAGGATTTACTTATCTTGCGCATTCTGATATAGATGACAGATATCATGTCACGCTGCAGGGAGAGCACAGTTATCTTATTGATTTAGTAAACACAAAAATGTATCCTACAATCAGTGATAATTTTTGTTATCTTATGGATACTGCACACATACACACCGCTGTAAATTTTGGCTACTTAGATAGAATACAATTAGTAATAAGAAAATTACTTAATCGAGGACAAATTAAAAATCGTACTCATGTTAATATAAAAGCAGAAAACCCTCCTTACAATAGTAGATATCTTTTTGATAATTCTTTTTCAGTATGGCTTAACAAAGCAAATAAGAAAAAAATATTGGATAATTTTCAGTCTATTTCACAAGAAGAAGTATCACTGGATTTAGAAAGAGAATACTTGCAAGAATTAAAAAATATTTCAAAAAATTGCGGATTTGCAGTGCAAATTACGCATGATTAATCATTCATCCGATATAACATACAAAATAAAATAAATGCAGCTTTCAAAAAACTTGTTGCCCAACATAGGAGTAATAGGCATTGGTCGCATAGGACTTTGTTATGCATTATTATTGGATAAAGCAGGATATAAAGTGCATGCGGCAGATATTGACTTGGTATATTTGCAGTCTCTTCAACAAAAAAAAATACGCAACAATGAAACCGATGTTTGCAATTTATTAGCAAGCAATCATATCACTTTCACTGACAATATTAAGGAAATATTTCAAATTTGTGAAATAATTTATATTATGGTGCCTACGCCAAGCAATGCAGATGGAAGCTACAACATTTCTGCAGTGGAAAGTATAGTGTCGCAAATGCGTGAATACACTTTTGATATGAAAGAAAAAATATTAGTTATAGGCTGCACAATGAATCCAGGTGACTGTAAAATTTTAGAACAACAAGTGTGTAAATATGGTGTGTCATTGTTGTATAATCCTGTATTCACAGCACAAGGCTCAATCATAAAAGATTTACAGCAAGCAGAAATAGTATTGATAGGGGGCGAATCGGAGCGTGCAATCAAAAAATATCAACAAATTTATTTTGCTATACAAACTCAACAACCTAATGTGCGTGTGTTAAGTTTCAAAGCAGCAGAGATAGTAAAAATAGCTGTAAATTGCTATCTTACCACTAAAATATCTTTTGCAAATATTTTAGGAGAAATTCTTATAATGTCTCAATTAGAAAATGAAATAGAAGACATATTAGATGTGATTGGCACAGATACTAGAATAGGAAAAAAGTTTTTTAAATATGGATTAGGATATGGTGGTCCTTGCTTACCTAGAGACAACAAGGCCTTAGCACATCATTCATCTAAAGTTGGAGTAGATTTTCATTTAGGAAAAACAGTAGATAGATTCAACAACCAACACACATTATTTCTAGCAGATTTTTTTATAAAAAAAAATAAAGAAAATTTTCCTTTTTACTTCACACACATATCTTATAAACCAAATATTATGGATGTTGAGCAGAGTCAATTATATGTATTGTGTTGTAAATTGTTGGAAAAAGGATTTTCAGTGTATGTGGACGCATCATCAATGCTATCCGATGTAATTAAAACATCACTGCAACAAAAGTATAAAGATTTAATAAAATTTGTACATACGGATGATATGCAAGCCTTTGGTCATAAAATATTTAGAATTAATATTTAATTGCACACATATATTCTATAATAGCCTATATGCATCAATATTGCCAATAAGTATAACACAAATATTAATATGATTGAATACTGGAATAACTTCTATAAACATGAATTTGGTACCTTAGCCATTGCTAATTTGGTATATGAACCTTTAATTAGTCCTGACAAAAACATTTATAAAATGAATTTTAATCAAAATAAATATTTTGTAAATCCAAACATGACTGAACATTTAAGAACTAATTGGTTCTCTAGGGAAATTAATTACATAGAAAAATTAAAACATAAATCATATGTGCCTGAAGTAACAAATATTGACTATAAAAATAGAATAATTGAATTCAAATGGTATGATCGCAGTGTTAGTAAATTGATTCACACGGGTGAAATATCCGCTGTTGCGAACTGGCAACAACAGATTAAAGATATACTTGCAGATTTATTATCGCAAAATATACGTAAGTCTAATCTTTATCCACACACGTTTTACATAGATAAAAATGATTGTGTGCGCATTATGGACTTGTATGGTTGCAGTAGTGTTGAAGATCGCTATGTTTCAAAAGAATTATTAGCTTCCATATTGTTTGATTCCACACATCCTAGATTTGCTGAAAGCCTTGCAGGTGAACTGTATGATACATTTAAATTATATGAACTCACTGTAAAAATGAACTATGGTGATTGGCCAGGAGATTTTTTAAATGCTTGAATACATGGGTAACACTGCAAATATAATTGACTGGAATCAAGTTATAAAAGAAATTGAAAACCAAGAAGGAAAATGCGCCTGCAAATACCTACCTGTGAAAGAAGTGCCTGAATTAAAAGAAATAGATGACGCATTGGGAAATTATTGTAGAGAGTCTATTGAGTGGATTAATTATTATCCAGACAAAGAATTTTCAATGGAGGTGGCTATAAAATTTGGCGAATTTGTGAAAACACCCAAAATGATTAAATGTTGGATATCTAAAGTTTTGCCAGGCAAAACTGCGCCGTGGCACTGGGACTGGGACGTGGATTGGAAAAAATATATTGCAAATGGACAACCAATAAGATTCACAGCAATGATCAATCCTCCTGCAGTTGGACACGTGTTTATTGTTGGCAATCAAGCATTGTACAATGAAAAACAAGGTGATGTGCATAGATGGTCCGACTTTAGATCATATCACGCAGGAACTAACTGCGGACTGGTTCCTAAATTTAATTTTAATTATTTGGCATACGCAGCATGAAAAACTACATAGGCAATTGCTCTCAAGTAATAGATTGGCCCAGCGTTTTGCATTCAGTGCAAAATTCTAAACCAGCATATCAAGGGCCTCGACACAGAAAAGATCAAGATTTGCCTGGCATAGCTGAAATAAGTGCTTCTTGGGACAAGGCTGGATACAAATTGTTAGCAGAAGGTGGCACTATTGGATGGGACATGTGTGTGCCTGAAGACAATTTTGATCGTAAAGTTGTTGATCAGTTTGCAGACTATGTCAACGTTGATCCTTTAAGCTGTTGGATAAGTGTAATTCATCAAGGTTGTCATGCACCTTGGCATTGGGACACTCAAGATAATGAGCAAGAGTTGCGTGCTATGGGAAAAATAGAAAGATTTCATTGTCACATGGAAGATACTTTTCCAGGACACGTGTTAATAGTAGAAAATGATTTATTTTACAACGCAAAACAGGGTGATGTTTACAAATGGCCTGATAGAAATGCTTGGCATGCAGGATCTAATTGTGGACAAAGACCTAAATATATTTTTAATTTTTTTGGAAAAACCCGTGTATGAAAATTTTAATGACAGGTTATACTTCTCCTATAGGAAGTGTTTTATTTCAACATCTTTCATCTACACATGAAGTGTTTGGTTTATCAAGACAAAGTGGTTTTGATTTAAACAAATTAGAAGACATAGAAAAAATTGTAGATCAAAGTGTGCACTATGATCATTTTATTAATCTAGCCCACGTTGGAGATGCGCAATGCCAATTATTATCATTAATTTATCAAAAATGGGTTAATACAAATCATTTAGGAAAGATAATTTCATTTGGTACTTTAGGCACTGTTTTGTCAGAAGATATTTTAAAAAAAACTGGCACAGATCTAAGTTATTTTAAAAAAAAAGAACAATTAGAACACTTACACAAACATCTAACAATTAAAAAAATATTTGGTGCTCAACCACAGAGCGTGTTGATTAGAATCTTAAATTTTGGAAAAAAAACTGGTGAAAGACAAGATGAACCCAGTTGTGATAAAGATGATATAATTAGAACCGTTGATTATTTGTTAAATGAAACTTTATATATAAGCAATATAGATTTAAGAAAAATTTAATAATTTGCTAGATGATCGATTTTGATTGCTTTTCTAAATTTATCTGTGAACACACAATCAATTCGTAAACCATATTCCTGTTCGCGATTAATTTCTCCTCCGTGCCAATCTTGATCGTTCCAAAAAGCAGCATTGGAATTTATGTACACTTTGTTTTTTGATTCTGGATTCCAAATATAAAATCCTCTCTTGGTGTTGTGACGTATGTGTATAAATTCATTGCGATGCGCACTGTAACCCTGCTGATCACCCAATTTACCATCTAAATCCCTGTGTTCAAATGGTTGTCCATCATGCTCACAGTGAAAGAATATCACTCTGCCTATTTGACTAATAATATTTTGTGTGATTAAATTTTTTACCCAAGTGACCAATCCAGGAAAGTATTTGCTTTCTTCTGTGAGTTGTCTTTCTGCATTTCTATGATCCCAATCTCCTTCGTTCCACAAGAAATAATATATGTAAGGATCTTTGGCACCCAGCACTGCTTTGAGATAGCGTGTGAATTGATTGCGAGTGCGATAATCTTTGATGTTGGCATACAGATCATCACCATTTTTTCTTATAGGATGATCTGTGGGCAGTGCTAGATATTCTTTAACAGCCATATAAATTGGTTTCCAATTCAATTGATAACTCATGTCATTGAGATCAAATCCTGGAGACATCCAAGTGCCTTCCTTAGCGTGCTCTCTGGCTAGAGCAAAACCTCTACATATTTCAGGATGTAAATTTTTAAAACCTTCTATGTCAAGATGTTGATCTAGAGCAATGTATGGTTGGCCACCAATTCCTCTTATCATGCATATATTTATTTGTAAATACAACAGCAATTAATTATTATGGCTTTCAAACTTATACCGTATTCCAATGATTTGGATCTCAATGAATTTTATAGCATAGCCAAAAAAAAAGGCTTTGTGAACAATTCAACCAAAAAGATGTTGGTGGACTCTTTATCCAATGAAGAAAAATTTCAAGTATGGATGTTATTATGGGATGGCAGAGTGATTGGATCCAGTGCTGCACACACTTTTCCTGAAATGGGACCTAACAGTTTCCGCATAGCATGTAGAATCTGCACGTTCACAGATTGCTTACCCAAAGAATATCAAATGGTTCGTACCAGAGACACCATTAGATATCATCAAACCACTACTCAACAATTTTTTCAACCAGCAGGTATCCGTTGGGCAGGCACAGGAAAAAATTATTATATCACTACCAACAATAATACTGATGGCACACAGAGATTGGTGCATTCTATTGTTGCGCCCACTTTAGAAAGTGTGGGGGTATACACAAAAATCACTGATATGATGTACAGAGGAACCATGCAGACTGTATGGCGTGTGAATGCAGACGTGTATTTTGATCAATTAAAAAAAGTAAAATCATGGCCCACTTATGAATAGATACAATTACTACTACAATAATGTACCTGGTCAAGGATTGTGCAGGAATAATCTTGTGTACACTAGTCTTATAAATCAAAATAAAACAGAATTTGTGCAATGGTTTCATAATGACACAGAATATCATCGTGGACAAAATGAAGTGATGGATCCCGTTTTAATGGAACAAAAGTGGCAGAGAGAAGTGGACATGTTGTTGATGATGCATCACAATTTTCCAGAACACATTCCTAACATATTGGAACTGGATTATGACAATAAAAAAATTATCTATGGCATTGATGGTGTGGATTTTTGGGAACAGAGTCATACAGTGGGCATGGATGCAGTGTTGCCCAACTGGCGTGCACAGATGCTGGAGATACTGCAAGCTCACAAAACATTGGGCTTGTACAAGTATAGTTTACACCCCAGCAGCTATTTTGTGGTGGAAGGCAAATTAAAAAGTGTGAATTATTTCTTCTGCTATCATAAAAGTGAACCATTTATCACAGTGCAGGATCATCTTAGTCATATATCATATGAAAGAAGAAAATATTTACTTCCTAAAATGAAAGAAATGCACATTGACATAAACGTGCCCACAGATTTTTCTAGTTTGCAGATATTGTGTTTGGAAAGTTTTAGAAACAATTACCCCAAGGATTTTATAGAAGCTGCCATAGCGCTGTACAAATAATCATGGAAGATACAAAAACTATAAGTTTGTGCGATCATTGTTATCGTCATTGTGCAGCAGAACGTGTCACACGTGCGGATGGAGTATATCTTATAAAAACCTGTGAAGAGCATGGAGTGATGCAGCACATGGTGGAACGAGATATTGAATTTTATCAGCAACTGCATTATGACGTTTTTGGTTACAGTATACCTCACGGTATCATGGTGGAGGTCACTGACAAATGTAATTTAAATTGCCCACATTGTTATCATAAACCTGACAATAAATTGCAGGATCGATCCATAGAAAGTATTTGTAAACAAATAGAAGAAAAATTTCATGCAGAATCTGGTGCAGTGATATTGGCAGGTGCTGAGCCCACAGTGCGTAAGGATCTTCCTAAACTCATACTTGAAATAAAAAAATTATTGCGTAGATTGAATAGACCTGAAGATGTTTGCATTTTGACCAATGGAGTAAAATTGTCCGATAAAAAATGGGTCAAAGAAATTGCTGCTGCTGGCACCACTATGGTGATGATAGGCATGAATCATCACACATATCAAGGGGACACAGTGCATCAAAAACAACTGCAAGGCATAAACAACTGTATTGCTGAAGGAATTTTCGTGTATTATGTGGGTTATACATTGGAAAGTTTGGATCATATGGAAGAAGTGCTGGAGGAGATTCAATCACTGGGTAATAAAAGTTGGCAATATAGAATTAGAGCAGGTTCCGACATAGGCAGAGCACCTAATGAACCTAGATTTTTTCTCAGTGATCACGTGGCTTTAATTAAATCTATCTGTGATCGCAAAGGATGGACCTGGGAAAAACACACAGCTGATGATAATCTTTATCACTATATGGTAAACATCAATGGTATTACTCACAGAATTATACAGTGGAGTGACGTCAAAACCATTGATTTGGAACAATTGCAGTGCGGACCTTGGTGTGATTTTGTGCCAGGCAAACCTGTGACAAATTTTTTACATCAGATTATGTTGCGAGATGCTGTGGTGAATAAAAAAATGTTATTGCACGACACTGTGCCTGATCGTTATGTGATTCAGTCAAAAAATATAGATTATAAAGAATCTCAATGGACTTATCTCAGTTGGGCTGATTATAAAAAATTACAAGAAAAAAGTATTAGTATTTTACGAAGTTAGTGAAGTATACTTCGTATTTGAAAACCGAACCAGATGCAAATGTGTTTGGTGTTTGCACTCTTAATCGTACATCTGCTCCACTCACATCAGCTGTGACTGCGTTCACTGTATTGCTGCCGTCGAATGTGGATGCTATAGATTGAATAGTGGCTGATCCACCAGTGTTCACAATCAAAAATTCTCCAATGTAGTTGTCATTGGCACTAAAATGCACGTGAATGGTCACTTTAGCTGCTCTATAAGTTGCGTGAGCATAAGTCAATGCTGTGTAGGTTTCGAGAGTGTTTGTGACTATTTGTGTGTATGTGCCTGAATTCATTCCTGTCAAAACTTTTTCCACGCCAGCTGCAGTGTTGAAAGATGCATTGCCTGCCACTGATAATGTGGCAGTGGGAGTTTGTAAATTTACTCCTAATTCACCAAATGAATTAAAAACTAAAAAATTTAAAGTAGCTCCACCATCATCTGAAGTTGCAAAACCCATTGCGCCTGGTATTGCACCTGGTGCTACAGGATTAGCTGATTGTGTTTCCACGCTGGCAAACAATGCACTAGAAAATCTATAAGCAGAACCATCATAACCACTCACATTCAATGTGAACAAAGGATCACCCTGTTGTACTATTGTGGGCACACTTAGGCTGCCTCTGGATACATTTATTTCAAAACTATCATTGTTCACTCCGTCAGACAAAGAATTAATTCTTATACTTTTGTTCGCGATGACAGGTGCTTTGATATTTACAGCTGTTCCTAATGCAGAATTGTTTGCGCCTATTTGTAAGGTGTCCAAACCGTTCAACAAAGTCAACACATTGTCAGTGATCACCACATCTCCGTTGCTGACCACGTTGGTGGCAGGATTGGTGCTCAATAGTAATGTGCCAGCTGAGCTGTACACATCTGCTAGAATTCTTTTTGTTATGCCATCCACCATTGCTGTGGAGTCATCTGCAAACACTGAACCGTTTAAATCTCCATCCACAGTTCCTGTCAAATTACCTGTGACATTGCCCACCACTGCTCCTGTGTGAACTCCTGCTGTGTTGCCAGTGACGTTGCCAGTTAAATTTCCTGTGACATTGCCTGTGAGTGCGCCAAAAATGTTTACAAAACGACCTTCAGCCCAACGATTACCCACTGCACCTATGTCGCGTGTGTTGTCTGCATCTGGAGTCACATCAGCAGTGATGCCGGAAAAAGCCACTGCGCCTGTGTCCACGGCTGTGCCGCCCACTGTGGTGCCATCTCCCACAAACAATTGTTTTGTATCTGTGGTGTAGATTAGTTCTCCCTGCAATGGAGTGATCAACAGTCTCTGTGCGTTTGTGCCGCGTCTTAATCTCAATGCCATATGCTGCGTTGCTCCTTGTGTGTATTACTGTGTATTTATATCTATAATTGAGTTTAGGGCCTTGAACATTTTACTTTTTAAAGAACTTTTTGGTGTGTTTTTCTATGTCTTTTTTTACCTTTTCTGTGTCCAGTCTAAAATCCACATTTTTGATGCTGTCTGTGTAGGTCTTAAACAGCTCATTTAATGTCTGTTCTAGATTGCTGTTGGTGAGTTTTTTGGTGTTGTTTTTGACCTTGATGTCCCACTTTTTGCCATCTTTGAAAGTGACCTTGATGGCCAACAGATATTGTATGGGTATGGCCCGCACTGTGACATCACTGAACACTTCGGGCCAATGATCCACCACATTTTTAGGCAAACTTTTTTTGCCAAACATCACCATACTGTGCATCTATTCCGTGGACTTATTTTTAAGATCGTCTGCTTGTTTTCTCAGTCTTGCTGCTTCCTTGTACAATCTGTCTGCATCACTTCTCAACTTGGCAGCCAACTGTTCATCAGTCAACACTGTTTCATTTCTTACAGATTCCACCATAGGATTTATTGAGCGTGTGGACTGTGTGTTTTCTGTTTTGTTAGCACTGGGTGTGATGGCCAATTCAGCAATCTTCAAACCTTTTTGCTGTGCTATGGCAGCATTCAATGCATCCAAACTGATAGTGGTAAACTGATTAGGAGTCATTTCTATTTCATTAGACTTAACTTTTTTCAGCAAACCTTTTGTATGGAATCTAGCCAGCATGATGGAACCATCACCCAGTGGGGTACGAGCCATTGCTTCAGCTAATTCATTTACAGTCTGGCTTGCACTGCTATTAATCAGATCCATTAATCGCACATGCTCATCAGATTCTAGGTTGCTAGTGGGTATCACCAATGCATGTTCAGGATCACTGGGTAGTACTCTATACACCACTCCCACCACTTCTTTGGTGTCTTTGAATCTGCCCAAATGTTTCAATTCACTCATTATTTTTTATCTCCAGTCACTGGTGCTGCTGGTTTTGCAGTTGGTGCGGCTGCTGCTTGAGCGGCTTGTTGTTGTGCTTGGATGGCATTTAAAAATGCTTCCAGTTTGTTGTAAGTGGTGCCCACTGCTTGCATTTCTGCTGCTTTGAATGCACCTCTTTGTGATGCCACATCTATGATGGCTTTGATTGTGTTTAAATCCTGCACAGTGAGATCACCTGATTTATTGTCAGGAGCTCCAGCAGGAGTGGCAGTTTTGGCCTGTTCAGGCGCCACTGCAGTTTTTGTTTGTTCGTTCATTATGGTCTCTCCTTTGTATATACAGCAGTTATTTAACTGTTGATGATATAAGGGCAACCTAAAGTGAATAGAGTGAGTTCTTTGGCTTCTTCAAAACCAATTTTGATAGCATACTCCACTTTTTTATCTTGGGAGTTCTGTACCATTTTACCAGTGTAGTATCTGCCTTTGAGATTGATGCGTATCCAGTCATCCAATTTTTCCTGCACACCATAATCAAATCTAATCTGCATGTAGGTGAAGTGCGGTAGTGGTTTGATTACTTTTCTGATACCAAAAAAATTTAGAGCATTGGGCTCACCATTTTTCTGCAGCATCAGTCTTCGTATTTGGTAGTGATACCAAATGGTGCTTCTATTTTATCATTGTGATTGTCGTGAATCACAAACACTGTGTCGCAATAGTGAGGATCTCCCCAACTGTCGTAGGTATAACCATCTGTGAACATGATAAATCTTTTGGGCACAATGTCATTTTCTTTCATGTATTCCCAATTGCACATGAAATCTGTGCCGCCACCACCTGTGATGTTGTATTGGCTGATGTCACCATCATTGGGACCAAAATCCTGTTCATTGTACACTTCTGTATCAAAAGTCCACACTTTTATTCTGTAGTCTTTGTATTGATCCATGATAGATTTAATTTCACTCAAAAACACAGTCAATTGTTTTTCACTGATGGAGCCGCTGGCATCTATGGCCACAGCAACATCTATGGTTTGTTCAAATTGCGAACCTGGCAACACCACCCCTGAATGCCATCCTTTGCGGCTGGGTCTCATAAAACTGTAATCACTTTTGATTGTGCTTTGAATTTGTGTTTGCAGTATTTCTCTCCAATTCATTTTGGGATTGGTCATGCTCTGCACAATTCTTTCCACTTCTTTGGGCAAATTACCAGCACCCGCTGCCTGAGCTGATTGCAGTATGGAATCTTTGATTTCGTCTCTAATTTTTCTTAATTCTTCTTTGCTGAATGCGGGTTTCTTTTGTTGTCCCGCATCTTTGTTATCTTTCTTATCTTTGCCACCACCATTGTTTTGGTCATCACCCCAATCCAAATGTTCATCCAACAATTGTCCTAACTTCTTTAAACTTTTATCATCATATTTTTTATAAATTTCATCATAAACTTTTTCAGAACTCCAACCTTCATATTTGAAATCTTGAAATATGGGAATGTCTTTGGGTTTTTCGCCAATGTTGTCTCGCACCAATGTGTTGTTCACAATGTAATCACAAGCCACATTATATATTTGTCTATCTCTTTGTTCAGTTCTACCAATATGATCAAACACACAATGCAGAATTTCATGTGCTATCACAAACTCAATTTCTCTAGCAGAAAGTTTACTAAAAAATTGTGTGTTATAATAAAGTGTTCTGCCATCAGTGGCTGCTGTGGGACACCATTCATCACATTCTTGTATGCCCAATCTAGTGGCCATGTTGCCAAAGAAAGGATGTCTCAACAACAGTCCCACTCTAGCCACAATAATTTTATCCAACACTTCTTGTTGTAATTTGTTTAGTTTTTCTTGTTGTTTTGTGTTCATAATAGTATTTAGATGCAAGGGGCACTTTGCAGTGCCCCATGATGGTTACTCTTTGGGAGTAACTTTTTGTGCGGCAATCACATACTTGCCGTACTTTTCATGAAACTCATCGAAACATTTGATACTGTCTGGATCAATCGGCAACTGATATTGAGTGAGAGCAAGTTTAATGCCCATCACCACTATTTCAGTGTCGAAATTATCCATAGCAAATCTAAGAAACTTATTGACCTTGTCATTAAACTTCTTATCTTTCTTATCACATGCGTCTTTCAGTTCGTAGCAAAGGGAGACCGTCAAGGAATACATGGCACTGATTTCTTTGGTCTTCATTTTTTCTACCTTCCCTGACAGGATGTCAGACGGATTTGGTAGGTCCTTAGCCACTTTTCTGTGAGCCATGAATTTTACTGCCAGTCCTTCGCCCACTGCTCCACTCACTAGATCTGCTGTGGTGCTGTCGTCCAATTCATCAGATAATAACTCACTGACGAATGCCCAAGATCTGGGAGTTGCGAATGATCTGCCTGAACTCTTAGGTTCAAAATCGTATAAATCTTTCTTGCTGAATGTGAGGAACCCCACCACATCTTTGTGTATGTTGTGTTGCACAGCCCACTGAAACCAGTCATCAAAATCCACTTTCATTTCTATATGGATAAATCTGTTAGCCAGCGGCGCAGGCATTCTGTATGTGATGCCTCTGTCCGCTTCTCTATTACCAGCGGCAATAATAACCACATTTTCAGGCAACCTGTATGTGCCCACTCTTCTGTTCAGTATCAATTGATATGCTGCCGCCTGCACTGATGGTGCGGCTGAATTCATTTCATCCAAAAACAATATGATTTTTTTGTGTTTTTTTGAAAATTCTTCTGTGGGTAATTCACTAGGAGCTGCCCAAATCATGTTGTTTTCATTGGCATTGTAATAGGGTATGCCTTTGATATCTGTGGGTTCCCACAGGCTCAATCTGATGTCAATCACATGAGCATCAATGCTTTGAGCTATTTGATGCACTATGTCTGATTTACCAATACCAGGTGCTCCCCATAAAAATAATGGACGTTTTTTGTTGATTGCGTGTGTGATACTATTTTTAGCATTGTTGGGACTGATCTGTCTAACTGCTAAACTGTCTTTGTCTGCTTTGGCCATGTGTACTCCTTTGTGTTTGTTTCAGTGCCTTAGTGTTATATACATAATAGCATCTGTGGTCAAAGAAGTCAAACTTTTTTATGAAAAAAAAGTGTTCAGATTCAGTGGTTTAAAACTGTTGTGTGCTGTGGATAATTTAAGATTCCAATGGTCTACTCATGGCTTTGATTAGACCATATTTGCGTATGTCACCTGAAAATAAGTGAAGTTCCATGGCCTTTTTCTCATTGGTCACAATGATACCATCTGCTGCTAGATAGTAAGGGCAGTCTATGAATTTGTCCAAAAATATCAACACCTGTGTGGTGATTGTGAACTCCACAGGAAAAGGCACATCATATGTGTTCAACTGCAACCGTTCCTGCACAAATTTCAAACCTTCTTCTGTGAGACGCAGTCCCCCTTCTGCTTTCACACGACTGTTGCGCCACCAAATGGGCATGTATTCACGTATGGTAGTGTCGGTGATGCTTATATTGGCCTGCTGCAGGAAAATTTTAGTGTAGGTGGTTTTCCAGTCCATTATTTTTCGGTGACTGTTTCACCTTGTGTGAGTTTGACCACTGTGAAATCCTGCACATTGAAAAGAGTGTTGAGTTTCTTGGCCAAATTGAACGCATGTCCAGGATTGGAAAAACTAACCTTCTTGTATTTGGGACCAGGATAATTGGTGGTCATGTTGGATGATTTCAAATTGAATGGTTTGTTCTTGAAAAACACTGCCCAGATGGCTTCAGCATCCAAAACTTGTTCGGATTTGTAATCTTTTTTATTAACGTTCTCCAAAAGAACTGTAGGCTTGGGTCTACTCATGTTTTCCTTGTGATATGAGTTAAGCACGTATATTTATGTCTTTTGGTAGAATATTTTTTTTGGCTGTGATGCAATCACCACACAATGTGTGCTAAAACAGGGTGTAAAACAGCACACACAGCAGTGCAATTGTAGACATCAAACTGATGCCAAGCAAGGGAAAAAACGCCTTCAATTTGAATCTAATCCACATGTTTTTGCCCTCTTCTTTGAAGTATTCAGGCGCAGTCATGTAGGGATTGAAATGGTTGTTGGGCAGATTGGTAGAAGCTATCTGTTCTATTTCCTTGTCGGTGATGCTCACAGTTTACCCCCGTCCATCTGTATCTGTATGGGATCTTCTTTGTCTTTTTTGCTCAATAGGTCTTCATAATTGCCAGCCAGTCTGCTCATCACAATGCCCAATGCGTAGGCTACGTTTTTGGCAGTGGTAATGTCTATACGCACTTCTTTTTGATTGCTTTGATCTGCCACTTTGATTTGCTGAATCAACTGCTGCAAAGATGATGTGTTGATGGGTGTGCTCATGAGTTTACTCCTTCTTGTTTGTTGGCACTGCTGAGTTCTTGTTTCATTTCCAGCAATGTTTTGAACGGGCCTTTGTTGGGATATCTGTCTATGGTCAATAATTTGGGACAGAAACTTTTGACCCATCCTTTTTCAAATTTAATAATGTAATATCCAGCACAGTACAATGATTTGGATTTTTTGCTTTTGGTAAACAGTGGTAATTTTTTCTGCACATCAAACACAGGATTGCAAGGTTCAAATTTGGTGGGATATCCATACACTGTGTTGATGTCCGCAATGGATTCCTGTGACACTGTCACTGTGGTGTTGCCCCACAACCAATCACCTTTGAATTCTTGTTTTAACTGTTGTTCAGTGTCAAACATCTTTGTACCAGTGGCACAACTGAACATGTATCTGTGATCTTCTTGACGGCACAATGTGCCCAACTTTATGCCTTCAGATTCCAGTATCCAAAATTTACCATCCAATATGGGCTTTGCTATCACTGTCATGCTGTGACCTCCTCTTTAATTTTGTATTTGGCATTCAATGGTTCCGCATAACTCTGTGCTTGGTCCACGATTCTCTGCATGTCCCATTTGGCACAAAATTTAATCAATTTTATTCCCACTTGCTCCACTGTTTTGGGTTGAGCTGCTGTGGCCACAGTTTCAGCCATGATTTGTTTGATTTCATCTGGTTGTGCTCTTAAATCGCACAGCACAACATTTCTATTGTAATCATCCAATACTCTATGTTCTACACCTTCGTGATCCATCCATCTCTGCAGCATCATGTTGTTCCAATTGAATCCTTTGTTTTTTCTATCTTCATATGCTTCACGCAGACCCACTTTGGTCTTGGTGCCTTTGGTTCGCACGCCTGGAAAAGCAGAAAATATATTGTCTGTGCTGTCTCCTCTCACACATTTTTCAAACAACTGCCATTCTGGTTCAGGTGCTGTTTTGTTTTCACCTGTCTTGTTGTCTTTCACTGGATTTCCTTTTTGGTCAAAATATCCTTCATGAGTGATGGTCACTTCAGACACGCCATTGAATTGTTTCACATTGGGTGCTATCAACTGTGCAAAATCACTGTCTGTGCTGATGATCACATGCTGATCTTTGGGATGAGCTTGTATCCAAGCAGATATGCAATCATCTGCTTCCAGTCTTGCATTTTGCAACACTGTGCAATTGGTCTTGTTTTGTATGAATTCTTTAAAATTATCAAAAGTTTCCCAAAACACTGTCTCTTCTTCTTTTTCTTTGGCAGTGAGTGCTGCACGTGCATCTGATCTGTTGCGTTTGTAAGGAGCGTAAAAATCTTTGCGCCAACTGCGTCCTTCCAAACAAAATACCACATGATCGCCATTGAAATCCTTCCAAACTTTTCTAACTCCGTTAAAAGTAATGTGCAGAGCCATGCCTATTTTTTCTGCCACGTCACCATTGGTCACATGACGTGATCTAAAAAATACATTGGCTAGGTCCACAAGCAAATAAGTCATTAGCTGATCTCGGATCTATCCTTTCCCAACTTGTTCACATTGATATATCCAGCACCACGTGTGGCATCTTGCCCTTGTTCTTGTAATACATTTCTTGTGACCTCTTTGAACCACCCATCCACAATTTGTTCATTGGTTTCACCTTTGTATCCTGCTGTGATCAAATCTTCTATAAAAGCGTTGTTCCAGTCCAATTCAAAAAATCCGTTTCTCAAATTATCTTTGTTCACGTGTGTTTCTAAGACTGCCACCCAAGGTTTGCCTGCTTTGGTAGCTGCTTCTTTTTCACGCATCAATGCTTTATGTGATTCACTTTGCTTGGTTGTTGTGTCCTCTTTTTCAAATATTTTTTTTACTTTGTCAAATATACTCATATTTTTTCCTCCATTAAGTTCCCCATGCATTTTTAAACAGAGGCACTTGTAATCTATCACTGTATCTATAACCCATCTTCATTGCCAGTTCTGCCACTGTTTTGTTGTTCATATGATAGACACTTTCTACTCCACCCACAGGCATCAGATACACTGATCCTCTGAATCCTGCTTTGCGATAATCATTCACTGCCTGCATGGCTTCCTCCACATCTGTGTGATCTGCCACCACAAACTTCAAATACACATGCCCCACATCTTGATATTCCCCCACCACTTCAGGCAGTATGGCTTCTTCTCTTTTCTCTCCACTCACGCTCAATTTCGCACTCACGGAGAATGTCACACAATCTTTATTTCTGTTATTGCGTTGACTCCATTCTTTCAAATATTTTTTAAAATCCACATGTAATTTTTGAGTGCCATTGGTCTCAAAAGTGATCTCTTTAAGATCCTGCATCTTCGCATGTTCCAACACATCTGGATATGATCTCTGCCAACCCAGCAGTGGCTCGCCACCTGTGAATATGAAATGTTCATCCACCCACTGTTTGTGAGGCAATATTTCCATTGTTCTTTCCACTATGGCATCTGATGTCAGCATGGGAGATAGGTCCTTGAATCTTGAATCCCATGATGCATAGGAATCGCAGCCTGTGTTCACCAAAGGCAACTCTTCATACTTCTTAAAAGGAAATTGTTTATGTTGTTCAAACACTTTATCATTCTCATCACTTCTCATGCCTCTGGGCAATCCAAATCCAGCACAAGTGAAGTTACAGCCAAATGTTCTTAGGAACACCGAAGGCACACCCATATAGCGGCCTTCTCCTTGTATGCTGTAAAATAATTCTGCTACTTTAATTTTGCTCATTATACCAATTCTTCTGCTACTCCCAATAATTCTGCCACTATCAACAACGATCCAGCAGTGACAAAATGTCCATATATCAATGCCACTCCTGCAATGATTCTAAATCCGCTTTTGATCAGTGACACATAAAAATGACCTCTACTGGTATCTTTAGGCTGTATGTTCATGTTTCATTTCTCCCAATGGTGTTGAAGAGGATGAATCAATGTAATCTGTGCCTGTGTGACTGTAATCTCTCTGCACAGTTTCTTTGATTAATATGCCATCTCTAATTTTGTATGTGACCAGTTCCTGTTTGATCACGCCCGTGGTATCACCTCTGAATGCTGCGTAAAATGGTCCTTCCTTATTTGTCATGTGTGTCTCCTATCTTGGTGCAAATTGTTGTTGCAGGTTAATATTATCCATAAACTCTTTTTTAGTGCCAGCATCATCTTTGAAAGCACCTTTCAGCACAGTAGTCTGTGTCAATGAACTGTGTGCCATAATGCCTCTGTTTTCACAACAGCCATGCGTGGCTTGAATGTAAACACCTAAGTCTTTGGCTGCTGTGGCTTTTTCAATCTCATTGGCAATGTCATTGCACAAAGATTCTTGCAGAGTGCCTCTCCTAGCACACCATTGTGCAATTCTAGTGTATTTGCTCAATCCTATCACTTTGCCATTGGGTATGATGCCAATGTATGCCACACCTGATACTGGTTGATGATGATGACTGCACACTGATTTCAATTCACTACGCACAACCAACATGCCTGTGTAGGCATTTTCTCCCACATTGGGAAATGCTGTGGCATCAGGTCTTGGTTCATATCTACCACTCATAAGCTCTTTCAAATACATCTTGGCCAATCTTTTGGCAGTGTTTTTGCTGTTGGGATCATTGTCAGTGTCAATCACAAGACTGTTCAACACATTGGCAAAAGATTCAGTGACTTCCTGTTCCAACAGTTCTAATTCACCCTGTGCAATGTGTGCTGAAATATTATCGTTGGCATGATAGTTCACTCCAGCCGCAATCAGTCTTTGTTTAATCTTTTCAGATGTTTTCATTTTAACTATTAGTTTAGCAGATTTGTTCCAGTTTGTCAATGATTTGTGCCAAAACAATTTGGTTGCCTTCATCATTGTAATGATTAATTTCCCCTCTGTAGTTAGGCCATATCATGCTGAAATCCAGCAGATTGCGTTCCTCTACAAAGTGATTGCTGATACCAAAATTATCTATGTGTAGGCTGACCTCTTGTGCCAATCTTCTGTGTATTTCTCTGCGTATTAACCTGTAGATGTCTTTTTGATACTGATCATCATAGTGATATCTAAACCAATTTTTGGCAGTGGCAAGACTGGCGTTGAACCAACTGTTGCGAGACTCAATGTCGTTCAATATGAGATCACAATCTTTGTGCAGTCCTTGTTTGTGTATGGGATGATTGGGCGTGTGCACTCTGCTGGGACTGGTATGACTCACTATCACACAACTGTATTCAAATTGCCACCAAGGATTTTGTAGCCCAAAATCTGTCAGTTGTTTCAGTATTTTGTATTCACTCACACCTGCTTGTGCTAGATTGGTCACATGATATTTTTTAGCCAATTGAGTGGGCCATCCTGTGACACTGTTGGGCCATTCACAAGCAAAACTATCGCCTATGATTAAGATTTTTTTTGATTTTTCATCCATGGTATGTATTTTTCCACAATCAGTTTGTGATAATCAAAATTATAATGTTCTTTGTCATGCAATAGATAATCAACAGGATTAACATTTTCATCCAGCATGTATTGTTCAATGGTTTTTTCTGCCACTGTGGTATTTTTTAATACACCATAATATTCCAAACTTTTGGGCCATTTTAATCTGTTCATAAAATTAAACACATATAATTTTGCGTTGTGATCTGTGCAAATTCTATCCCAAGCAAACACATTCAACAAAAAGTCGCGACGCTCCAAGTGTGTGTTCAATTCAAAAAACAATTTAATCTCCATAAAAGTGTTTTTTCTAATGTCTGGTTTTTTCAGTCCTTCTGTTTCGCTGATTTCTAATCCTGGAAATCGATTATAATCTTCAGCAGTGGGCTTGTTGTACAATTGTATTCTGCCTTCCTTCAAAAGCACATCCAAATATTTTTTTACTGAATCTGTGCTTTCTTTAGATTCATGCACAAAATAATCCAACGGCAAGGCTTCATCATTGAGTTTTTCATCAAAAGCCAACACAAATCTATTCAATGGTGCCAAACACACAAACACTTCGTCTGTGTCTGGAAATTTATTTAACATGTGCTTGATCCAATCAGTGTACATTCTGTTGGTGGTGCCAGCATGTGCATAGATACACACGGGTTTATTGTTCACTGTGTTGTAAATTTCAGCATAGTTGTTTGTGTTCCAATAGGTGTAACTGCCAGGACCTATTTTATTGGGCACAGTGACATATCCACAAGTGTGACTGTCTCCTATGAAAAGTGCTCTGCTCATATTTTATAATTTCCTTTGTGCGGTATCACATGACGCACACCACCTCTAGGATCGACCATATCTCCTTTGCGTCTTGGAATTAAATGTACATGTGGATACATGCAAGTTTGTCCTGCTGCTTCTCCCATGTTAATGCCAATGTTGTAGCCGTCTATCAATCCTTTTTGAATATTTTCATTGCCAATTTTCAGCGCCAATTCAAAACACTTGGCAATATTTTGTTGACTGGCTTCACGAGGCACTATGAGTGCGTGTCCTTCTGTGACTGGATATGCGTCTTCATACCACACACAATCTTTGAGTTCATACACTATTTTTGACCAAGGAGCACGCCCTTCCTTTTGTGCTTGATCCAAAGTATCTGTGGTCATGATGCTACCATTGCTCCCATGGAAACACAATCCATCTAGGATCTTCCAGTTTGTTGATCACATAACCTTTGTAATCTATATCTTGATAAGTGCTGGCTGTGTTGTGCAATAAGGCAGCAAATCGCAATCTTTCAGGCTTGCCAAAATTGTTGATGATGTAATTCCAAGTGGCTCCTGTGTCGTTGATGTCATCCAAAATTAATATGTTCTTTTGCCAAGCATACACTTTTTCCAGTGTGCGTAGATCTGGAGTATCTGCATGATCTCGCAGACTCACGTTCAATACCTGATGTGGCACATCCAACTTGTGTGATAGATATATGGCTGGAATACATCCACCTCTGTTCACACCCAACACCACTTGTGGTATCCATTGTTGATCTGTGAGTTGCTGATGTATGTTCAGCAGTGCTGCACGCATCTGTATCATGGTAAAATAATTTTTGTTTGCAGTTTCCATTTAAAAAGGCATTTTCAGTTGCATTTTGTTGTCATAATCATCCACCACAATGTTGTAGATGTTTTTAAATTTTTGAAAAGCAATGTCCAATGTGGGATATTGTTCACACATCTCTTTGATTCTGTGCATTTCAGGCATGATGTCTTCCCAAAGTATGGGCAATTTATAATCTTCAAAATTAACACCTTTCATGGCATCTGCTTCAAAATCAATGCCAGTGGTGGTCACAGATGAGGCTCCAAATCCATAAGGCACAGATATGGTGCTGGCTGATACTGTGTTGGTGCCAGTGTAGGCAGTGTAATTAAAATCTGTTTGATAAACGTTTTGTTTGTTGTCTTTATTTTCCATTTGTGATCCTTTGGTAAAGTTGTTTGCCACTGAAGAAATTTTCTGCCAATGATATCTTTTGTTTGTGTACCAATGGAGCATATTTCTTGTAGTTGCTCATGTAATCTTCTATTTTTCCTTTCAACAGATGTTTGTGTTTTTGATACTGCTCCAAAGATTCCGTCCACACACTGGGATATTTGAACTCTTCCTGAGCCATTTCTTTGTAACTTAAACGATCAGGAATCATAGGAATCACTCCCAACACTGCACCTTCATACCAACTGATACCCAGTGTCTCTTGTAGGTTAGCACTGAAAATCAATTTGGCTTCTGCCAAAAGATTGTGATAGTCATTTTTGTTTTTGCACACTTCCAAACAAGTGATAAAGTCATACTGTGGCATTTCTTTGGCCAAGTCTTGAAATATGTTGTGTTGTTTTTCAGGAGCCAATCTATGTGGAAAAAGTATGATGTTTTTTTTAGTTATGTTTTTGTAACCAGTTAAATCAGCATCTAAATATTCCATGGGCCATCCACATCTCACTATCTTACCTGACTGTAACATTTCATCCACTGTTTCTTTGTCAGCTAATCTGCCTAAATCCATCAAGTTATACAAGAACATATCAATGTGAAAATCTGTGGCAAAATAATTGTGATCAAATGATTCAAACATGCTCTTCTCTGCATGTCGTACCCAAGGTTTATCACCTATCAGTCTTCCTAGAAAGTCTTGTGGATCATAGGATCCTGCGTGCCACATGCCACCTATTTTTATTTTTACATTCAACAACTCTGCCATGTATTTGAGTTGTATCACAGTAGGATTCCAAGCATCTGTGTATAGGAAATAATCACCATCTTTGATGTCTCCTGCGCAGAACATTTCAGCAATTTGTTCCAACTGCCTACTCTTGTACATGTTTGTGAATCCAAAATTAAGGAAAGCACCTGGCGTGGTACTTTTCACAGTGGCTCCGCCACTGATCACTTGGATTTCAGTGTTGGTGTGTCTTTTTAACTGAATGGGTAGATATTTTTTCCATTGTTTGGTGTATCTAGTTTCTACTTCTTCTAGATCCACAACGTAAATCTTCATATCTCAACCTAGTTAATTGTTACGGACTGATTGGCTGCCCATGTTATTGAAGCACCATTTTCTCCATCTTCGCTCACATCTATTGTGATTTCTCTGTTGGGATATCTAGCAGTGATCTGCTGATACAGATCTGTGGCAATCATTTCACAACTTTTATAATCCAATTCCAATGTGCCTTTGCCGTACAAGTTTTCCAGCCATCTTTTAAACTGTATAAATTCAATGTCTCTATCATCATGAAACACTTCAATGGCTATTTTAAAATGAAACATGTGTCTGTGAGGATAACCCAAAAAACTCACATCATACTCATCACCAGTTTTTAATTTTGGATCTGTCAATGCAGCAGGATATTTGTGTATGCCTTCTCTGCGAAATGTAACCCAAATTTTAGATTTCATATAGTTTATTTGTTTGATATTTAGGTTTATAGTATAACAACTTTTTCAATTATTGTCAAGGTCCACTGGGTAATCACCTTTGTATTCGCTCCAATCTGTGTAGGTTTTTTTGGTCATTAATTTGTCCAAATCATGTGTCCAAACTCCTGTGTTGGTAGCGCCCCAAGTGACATCATCCAATTTGATCACTGTGTTGGCATTGAATGTTTTGATATTGGGTATTTTTACAGATATCATATTGATAAAATGACTGTTCTTGTGCCAATTCATTTTGGATATCATCTCTGCATACTGCACATCATAATCTAATGTGACCCAATGACCCAAATCTAATAAATTGTTGATAATATTTTTCCAATCTCTCCAATCTTCTTCTGTGTTTGGAGTAAAACTTTGACTGGTGCCAAGATATACATGTCTTACATTAGTTTTTTGAGTGTATCTCACAATGTCTGCCAATGCTTGTGTGCCTACAACAAACAGAGTCTTTTCATCTTTCATAGCAGTGTTCTCCACTTCTTTGCCTACGAAAAATTTTACTTTCTTTCTTGATTGTGTGTCCAACATTATTTTCTCCAATCTATGTAGCCTCTGGCATAACCATTTGTTCTATTCACAGCATCTGCAAATGCATCACGCCATTCAGTGCTTCTGCTGTAGCCTTTGGTCCAAAAATTACTCACATCCAGTTGGCCTGTGCTGATAAAATCCACTGCTTCACGCATGCACTCTATAAACTTTTTGTTTCTAGGACTGGGAAATCCCACTGTGACAGCATTCCATAACAAATGTGCAAAATTAGTTTGCACTGTGTCTGTTTTTTCTGCAGCCAATATCAACAGTGCTTCAGTGTTGAACATGTCTTTGTCAAACACTTCTGATCTGGTGTTGAGATCTATGATCACATCAAACATGCCCACAGCCTTGTTGGTGAGTTTGTCACCCCAAAATGCTCTGTTGTGACTGCCCAACACAGTGACGTCGAATTGATAATTTTTTATTTGCAAATATGTGTACACCACATAGGATAAAAATCCACTGCCTATGATCAACAATCTATTGCTGTGGCCTGCTTTGTGTTTGATTGCTGTTTCAAACTGTTTGATCACATTGATGCCACAAGCCACAGGCTCCACAATGTATTTGGGATCTGCTGTGGGCACTTTGACGTAGGTTTCTGAATCACAGTTGTACTGATCAGCATATGCAGGTTCTCCTCTGGTGGCCACAAAATCTCCCACTTGCACATCTCGCACTGCATCGCCCACATGAGTGACCTCTGCTAGACCTTCATGTCCTTGCATATGTAATGGCAAAGTTTTAAATTTGCCCAACATCATGTCCACATCACTGCGACACACTCCTGTCATGATATTTTTTACTCTAATTTGATTGTTATTCAATTTAGGAATATCAATGCTGCCTTCGTGGAACATACCATCTCCTTTGGTGTATAACAGTTTAGTTTCAGTCATCGAACGTGAACTCATGTGTTGCACTATTGATTGTATCATGTATCCACACATCATATTCTTTGTGACGGTGCCAAAACTCTTCATTATCGATATTATTGAACACATCTGTGATCATTGCAGCATACACTGGTTCAGGACACAATCCCAGTTCAAAACTTTTCACCAGTTGGTCACGCTGATAACAGTGTATGGCTCTATCATCTTTGTCCATGCTGCGCCAATTAGCACACAGTGTGAATCTTTTGTTACTGTTGCTGAGCGTGATTTTATTGCAATCATCTACGTCATATACTCCTTGTGGATTCACTGAGCCATATTCTGTGCTGGTTAATTGATTCAACTGCCAATTTTGTTTGCAAACGTTGTATTCCTTTTGAAATTCTTTGTAGTGGTTGGGATTCATGCTGATGAATATGCTCAATAAATGCGGCATAAGATCTCTACTGACTCCACCAAATGCTAATTTTTTAGTGGTAAACCAACTGCCTGGTGATGGAACTCTATCGCGATTGATCCAATTTACATGAATCACTTCTGCTGCTTGTGTTCTAATATTAAATTCTTCTTCCCATGTTCTCCACATGTTGTTTTTGATCATCATAAATTTAGTTTGAGGATACGTGAGTTGCAGTGTCTGCCATCTTTTGGCATTGAGCACGCCTGGTTTTTCCACAAACACTATTCGACAATGTTTGGCAACCTTTTGTGCAATTGAATCATGTGTGTAATTGGGAGTGCAAATAAACACAGCATCCAACAGAGGATGTGCATATAAAGTGGTGTCTAGATTGCTAAACATGGCGTGTTTGCTGGTATCTGTGTCCATGGTGATTACTTCATGTCCTAATTCAGTCAAAATTTTTGCATACAATTGTCCCATGCCTAGACCTATCACCAGTGTTTTCATATGCCCAATTGTTTCCTATATTCTTCAATCTGTGTTTTGAGTGCCAGTTTGATTTTTTTGTAATTTTTCAGCAGTGCTTTGCTTTCCCAACTTCTATCATGTTCTCGTTCTTCTTCCATTTCTTCAGTTTTTCTATGATAGTAATCAAATTCTTGTTCTAATTTTTTCAAACTTTTGTTCTTTTTGCTCATTAAACCTCCTCAAATAGATTAGAAAATTGTGCTGACGCATTCACTGTTTTTTTGCCTGTGGCGCCTCGAGTGCCTATGATACTCATCCAAAATCTATTGTATTCTTCAATCACTGCTTCTGCTGTGTCTCTGTTGTCTGTGGCAAATATTGCTTCCACTATGTCTTTGAATGCCACTTTGTCAAATTTTTCTTCAATCAGCATGCCTGGAGTTAATCCTGCATCATATTGCCTATTGGCTTCCTGCACAGCATTGATGTGTGTCCAAACATTGTGTGCCATTTGCAGTGTGTAACTGAATGAATCCCAAGATGTTTTGGGATCACCTCCCACTTTGTTCTTATCACCTGGAGCATAACAAGTGACATCTTTCAATTGTAATTTTTGACTGATGGGACTGTCTTGAAAGTTATTAAAAATTTTTTCTTGTAATACAGCATCTCTAAACATTCTGGTATCACCTGCATATTTTTTATCATCTATGCTGGGAGCCATTCTATAACTCCATTTTTCTCTGTCTTTGATATCCACTTCTGTGTATATTTGTCCATTAGCAGATGCTAGGAATGGAGAAGCACAATCAAAACTCATAGTAAAATTCTCATTGTGATATTTTCGCACAACTCTTTGTATGTCTGTGAGCAACACTGCCCATTCCAATTTGGATGTGCCTAAAAAGTGCATCCAATCATGTGTGCCTTTTTCCAATAGACCATCAAATCTCAATGCCACCAATCTTTTCAATATAAGGTGCACGTCACACATGTTTTGACCACCCATTGCCCAACCATTAAAATGTGTGGTGGGATATTTTTTAGGATCACAATAGTCTTTCATTTGTTGATACCAATCATCTGCCTGTTGAAAGTTTTCACCCTGCAACACATTTAAAAATTTACAAGCGCCTGTTCTATGCTTCATAAAATAGTCATTGTTGATTCTTGTGCCATCCACTGCTTCTTGATAACTGTTGATGTTGCTGGCTTTGGCACCTTCTGGAGAACGTGAAACCCAAGCCGGAATATCCAATATCATACCATAGTTCATGTTGGCGTCCATCCAAGCCAAAACCTGCTCTCGCTTCTTTTTGGCTTTGGGACATGTGGGATCTTTCCAATTGCCTTCCCATACACCTTTACCTATTTGAAATCCTCCTGAATCACCCAATACAAAACTGGTTTTTCTATCACGGTTTCTAATGATGTCATCTCTAGCACTGAATTTGTCCATGTTCAAGTCAGCATGACCTGCACTGTACAAATGCCATCTATAATGGAAATATGTGTTGTTGGGCACAAGATAATTCATGCCTTCTATGCCGTGATTAAAAGCAGCCGGAATTCTATGAGGCAGAATATAATCTTTCTCATGTCTGGCTTTGCCTATATCCCTTGCATAAAAACTGCTCAACGCTGGCAGAAAAATAGCGTAATCTTTTTGCTGTGCTGTTAAGTCAGTGTGCATAAATTTACTTGTGTAGACTATTTGGTCTGTGCTGGCAATATGTAATTGTATTCAGCGATGCCACTGTCCACAGTCAACTGCATAGCACCTTGATCACTAAGACTCATTTTGATCTTGCCATCAAGATTTAATATGCTGATTACCTGTTGAATAGGCCAACTCCAGCCTTGTTTCAACTCACCTGTCACATTCGCTTGAAATATGAAACTTCCTGCATGAGAATTAGCATCTCCAAAGTAAAACATCAAATTTTTGTTTTCAGTTTTTACTGTGAACACAGTTTCTTCTGTGTGTGCTGCTGCCTGCAGTTTCAATCTTTGAATACTGGCCAATGTGGGTTCAAATTCAATGTTCCAAGATGTGCCTTTGAACTTGATTGATTTAAGTTTTTCATTGATGATTTCAGTGTTCATAAATCTGTAATCATTTTGAAAATCTCCCGACGCATTTTCAAAGTGTATGTGTGTAGGAATCATCACACCATTGCGTGTGGCTTTGACCACATTCAATTTGGCGTCTTTTTGATATTCAGGACACTTCAAATGCAGCGCCAGTTTGTCCAAATTAGGCATGCCAAATGTGCCTGTGAATTCAGCTACTTTGTTGTTGGTGGTGGCTGACAGTATTACTGATCTGTCTTCAGCCATGCTTTCAATTTTAGTTTTTTCTTCGTTGGTAACTTTCACTAGGCTTAAAAAGCCCAGTTGATGTGTGTGTGCTACCACGTCTTGTAAGATGTCTTTCATTATGTTCTCCATTGTTGTATGCATTATATTTAGGCCTTACACAGAAGTCAAGTGATATTTGTTTTTGATATAGTCAATCACATTAACTTTTGGTTCCCAACCCAAATCTCTTAATTCTTTGATATTGGCACAGTTGTCCATTCTTTCATACACATTGCCTGTTTTGAACTCATAATTTTTAATACCTGCCAAATCTACCAAAGTTTTTAAACTGTTGCTGACGCCACAGCCCACATCTATCACTCCGGTGATGTCTTTGGTCATTAACAGATCTATGGCAGACACAATATCATTCACGTGAATAAAATCTCTGGTGTGTTCTGTGATGTACTGTATGTTATTCTTGAATAATTTAGACATAAACATATCTGCACGACCATCTTCAGCCCACACTGTAGTAAATCTCAATCCCAAACTATTTTTTGGAGCAATTTTTTCCATAGCAAACTTACTAAATCCATAAGGATTCAATTCTGGTTCAACAGCTGAACTGCTGCTGGCATATATTATCTTTGTGTTTGGAAAAGCAGCAAATAGTTTTTGACTTGCTAATACATTATTTTGCCAATATTTTATAGGGTTTTGCAAACTGTCTCGCACAGAAGCTATTCCAGCCAAATGTATCACTAGATCCACATCATAATTTAAATCACAAGTGAGTAGATCTTGCTGATTATTTCGATCCAATCCTTTCACAGTGTGTTTGAATTCCAGCACTCCATCTCGCACCACTCTCTCCATGCTTAAAAAATTACACAGATGTGTGCCAATGAACCCCATGTGTCCAGTCAATAGTATCTTCATTTTTTCTTAACTCCCAGTTGTTTAAAAACCTGTTGCACACATTTGGCCTGATAGTAACAGTCAGCCAATGCGTTGTGTAGGCTGCTCTGCATGCTCTTTCTAGGATCCTGTGGCATGAGATCAAACAGTGTGCGGCTGTCTCTGATCTGCCAATAGTTGAAAGGCACAGGTATTGCAGCCTGTGCATATAAATTTTGTATGATGGCATAGTCAAACAATGGTCCTTGACACCATAGCTGATCCAGTCCCACACACCATTTGTTGAACTCTTTGGCAAAGTCTGTTATGATCACACGATCTGTGTCTCCCAATGCTTCATCACGTATGTCAGCTGCTTGTTTGCCCCACCATTCCACAGTGCTATCATCCACTGTTCTGCCCAATGCTGTCTGTTCATCCACATTCAATCTCCAGTATCTGCCTTCATAAGGTTCCGAATCAGAGTGTGGATCAAACTTGATAGCACCCACAGTCAATATGGCAGCATCTGGTCGGGTGCCCAATGTTTCCAAATCTACCATGCCATATCTAGCCATCTAATCTCCCAAATCAAACAGTGTGTTGAATGTGTTGCCTGTTTCAGTGCTTTGAATATCCCAATCCAACACTCCCAACAGGTTGCCCAGTTTGCTGTCGATCACTGTGGTTTCCATGGCTGCGTGATCAAATGGCAGTTCTTTAAACCATTGTGGTATTCTCAATTGATCTGTGGGATAGGCCACACTGGTGTAATCTAATGGATTGTTTTTGAGTTTGCACACAATCACTTTCATACCATCCACTATCTCTATACTGTATCTGTCATTGTTCATGCGTTTGAGTGTGTTCCAATTGATGCTGGCTCTCACATGTCCAGGCATGTTGGCTTTGCCTTGTGCTTTTTCTTTCTTTTGATAATCTGCCACATTGTTGGCACGTTTGGGTGAACCTTTTTCCCAACCTGGACGCAGTTTAAACTCATTTCTGAATGTGCTGATTCTTTCTAATACCGCTTTTTCATCTGACTTGGTCAACACCATTAATAATATTTCACTCAAAAAATCTTGCACATATTCTGGAGTGTCAGAACGTTTGAGATCCAATCCCATGGCTTTCACTTTGCCTGCTTGACCTTCCACATCCATGCGTTTGCCTTCCAGCTCATATATCAGCACAGCATATCTTTTTTTGGTTATGAACAATCCTGTTTCACTGATGGATTCACGGCCTGCTTGAATCACTTCAGCTCTGGTTTTGGGACAATGAAATGCTTCACCCATGAATGCTTTGAAGCTGTTGTTGACTTCCTCAGCCACCTGATCATACAGTCTAATCACACTGTCTTTGTGCCATGGAATCAAACCAGCGTCAATGTCTTTCTTTAAAACTTTGTAGGCACTGAAATAAGCAGAGTCTGTGTCACCATATATCACAGCATCTCCCAAATGATCATAGCTGCCTGTGATCACTTCATTGATTTTTGCTGCCATGTGTTTGCTGATGGTTCTGCCTGTGAGTGTGGTGCTTTGTCCTATGCGTTTGTCAAAAAATCTACAGCCAGGATTCAATATGGCACCATACAGTGAATTCAAATTGATTTTTTTCACCAACTGTCGCTTGTCCCAAAATTCAATTTCTGCTTCATTGTTGGCATGTTGAGCTTTCTTTTTCATGTTTTGCATCTCTGTTCGTTCCTGATACCATGTTTTTAGCAGTCCAGGTATAACTCCTTCAAACTCTGTGGTGAACATGGTGCCGTTGGCACTGATCATGATGGGGTTTCTGCTTTCAAATATCATTTTGTAAATTTCTGCACCACTTTTGATTTCTGTTCTGCCATCTTCCCAATCAATGGTGATGGGCTGATCTCGTCTCTGTGTCATCACATATTCATATTCCAAACTGCCAAACTTGTTTTCCCATGCTGCAGCAAATGATTTGCCTTGTAGATTCATTTGATCCTGCAGAAATGCTTCGGTATAAGTGGGTCTCAATTGACCCACCACACATTCTGGAGCCATGTTGAGTGCTCTGATCACTGATGGATACAGTGAATTCAAGTCCATGGATCCTATCCAATCATGCAGTCCTTTTTTGGGAAATGCCACATAAGCACCTGCTGCTGTGGTGTCTTCACCATCCACTCTGTGTGGCCTATTGGGCACTTGTAATCCTCGTTTGTGTGCTTCATTGATGATGGCTTGTTCTGTCACAGCCACAGCACCCATGGTGGTTTGCATCAGCACTGTGTTGGCATGAGCCAGTTCATTGCTGAGATCTAAAAATTTAAGTTTCTTATCCAGGTTGTTCAGCAGTTGTACGTCTTGTCTATTGTATTCCACAAATGTTTTGAAGTCATTGTTGTACAGTTGATCCAATGTGCCTTCATACACAGTTTTCTTTTCTCCCAACTCCATTTCACCTATGGCATCCAATCTGTATGTGTGGCGTTCTTCATAGGTGTATTTTCTATATAATTCTAAACTGTCTATGTGTACTCTGCCCACTAGATCATAAGTTTCTTGTTCACGACCATACTTTTCAAAAGTTCTTTTCTTAGGCATCTGTGACCATAAACAAAAACGTCTGGTGTCATCTTTGCTCAACACTTTGCTGACTCTGTTCACTAGATAAGGCATATCATAGCCTTCCGAGTTCCAACCACTCAGCACATCCACATCTTCTATGATGTCCAAAAATGCCTGCAGCATGTCTGCTTCACGCTCATACAGATATAAATTTTCAATATTTTTGGTCTGTTCGCGGGCCTGTTCCATGTTTAATGTCTTGGGAACCAGTGCAAAAGTTACCATGCTGTTGATCCATTGTAGATACACAGTGATAGCAGTCACAGGCATGAATGGATCTGACGGATCAGCAAATCCTTTTTCAGGATCAAAGTCTGCTTCTATGTCAAAGAATGCCACATTCAGTTTGGGAGCATCGTGATTGAGATAGTTGGTGCTTAAACATTGAAATATGGGATTGATATCTGATTCAAACAGTTTTTTATTTCTGTTGATGGCTAATTCTTTGTGAAAGTCTTTGGTGTTTTTGCTGACAATCCTGCTGAGAGTATTGCCATAGATACTTCTAAATTTGCCATTGGCATCTTCATAAAAGAATGTGTATCTAATGGGATATTCTTTGTAGATTCTTTTGCCTTCTTTGCGTTCTACCACGCGAATAATATCGTGATTTCTATCGAAGAATGCGTCTATGTAACTCATATGTTCCAATCCATGTCATTTGCGGCTGACACATACCAAACAATCGCTTATGGCCGATTATGCCTTACCTAATATAGTATAACAGTATACCACCTATGCCCACAGTTGTCAACACAATGTTGGTAACTATGAGTGCCGATTCTCGCCAGATCAATGCCACCGCTAACCAAAATACTCCACCCAAAGCCAGCAGTGCCGGTCCCCAAGGATACATTTCTGGAAATCCAGCATTCACAAATGTGCCCACAATCAAAATAGCTGTGGCAATCCATTTGAGAATCTGTGCTGTGTTATTTGGTTTCATGTCTGTCAAAAACTCTATTGATCACATTGTTCACTCTCACAAAATGTGCACACTTGGGCATGTCCTTGATGCGTCTTGCTCCAATGTAGGTGCAGGTGCTTCTCACACCACCCAAGATCTGTTCCACTGTGTCCTTGACTGGACCTCTGTCATCCAACAGCACTGTTTTGCCTTCTGTGCCTCTGTAGCCATCTTTCCTAGCGCCGTGTTGTTCAAATGCTGATTCTGAACTCATGCCGTAGAACACTCGCTTGCCATTTTGTAATTGTAATTCTGATTCGTCATGTGCAGCCAGCATGCCTCCCAGCATCACCATGTGCGCTCCTGCGCCCAATGCCTTGGCAATGTCACCTGGTTGAGTGCAACCACCATCCGCTATGATGTGTCCACCCACTCCGTTGGCAGCATCAGCACACTCTATCACTGCTGAAAATTGTGGCACTCCCACTCCGGTCTGTGTTCTTGTGGTGCACACTGATCCTGGACCTATGCCTATCTTCACCACATCAGCACCGTTGATGATCAACTCTTCCACCATTTCTGGTGACACCACGTTGCCTGCTATGATGGTCTTGTCGGGAAATTCTGATCTAATTCTTTTCACAAAGTCCACAAACTGCTCATGATATGCGTTGGCCACGTCTATGGTGATCATGTTCACATCAGGATACTTGACCATGACCTTTTTCAAAGTTTGATAGTCGGGTGAATTGTTGTCCCAAATGGCGCCTGTGCCTGTGCAGGCACTCACATACTGTAATTTCAATCCTGTGCCCATTGCTTGATCCCAGTCTGCAATGGTGTAGTGTTTTCTCAACACAGTCAGCAGTTTGTATTCCTGCAGTGCTCTAGCCATGCTGAACGTGCCCACACCATCCATGTTGCTGGCCACTATGGGCACAAATGAAATCTGTTGTTTGCTGTTGCGAAATGTGAAATCTCTAGTCATGTCCACATCACGTCTGGAACTCAGTGTGGATCTTTTTGGTTTCAATAATACATCTGCGTAATCTAAATGTATGTTATAGTCTATTCTCATTTAAAAAAATCTTTTGCGTTTACTGCTCTATCATCCACCCAAACATCATACACTGGTTTGCCCAAACTCAACGAATGAAATTTGCAACCCCATTCTGTCAACTGTGTGCGAGTGAGCTCACTCCAATCTTTGCCGGAGTTGCCACCTCTAGCTGTAAAATAATGTATTTCGTGTCCATTATCATACAACTGGTTGATCTGTGCAATGCGTGCCATGTCAGGTGTGCTGTTGACATAGTCGCTGTCTTTATTATAACAAATAGTATGATCAATGTCAATGATGTATTTCATTCAGTTACCAAACATGTTTGAGCCAATTGTACACTGCTATCAATGCAATAATAAGGAAATATATCTGTTGTGTCTGTCTGGCTCTGTCTCGATCCAATATGGCAATGTAATACCACAATGAAATGGATGCTAAACAGATCAGCCATCCCAACCATTGAATAGATATGATGGCAGTAGCGTGTATGGTGGCTGCTGTGATTCCAAAACCTGCCGCTACCCATCTGATCATGGTGTTTTTATTTGTCTTTGCCTACAGCTATCACCAAGTTTTCTAAATTGTCAAACTCTTCAGCTACTTTGTTCCAATCACCTTTTTGAGCAATTTTGATTGCTCTGTTGATGATGGCTGGTTTAATTTCCAATTCTTCTGCCACTGCTTTGATGGTTTCTTTCAAACCTGTGCTTAAATCTTCAATTTCAGAAAGCACATTCACGCCTTCATCCACTATTTTTTTCAGTTTGGCTTGTTCTTCTGGGCCATATGTTCTTGCCATTTGTTTCTCCTTTGATTTAGATTGTTGTATTTTACTGCCATATTGTCTTAAAGTCAATGATTTAAATTTAAATCATTTGTTGTGAAATTTTGATATAAATTGGTAATATTCTTGAGTTTCGCTGCTTTTGGTATTTGCCCAAATTTGTTTCTTTGTGAGGTGATCATGCAATTTATTTTGTAGATCTTTGGGAGATTTTTTACTCCAGCTTTGTAAATTATTCAACCAAACACTGGCTAACTCTACCCACATATAATCTGGAAATATGGTTAAAAAATTGTATGAACACGCCAAAGTGTTTTTTTCGCAATTATATTTTTCTTCTAGCAGTTGTTTGTGATTCAATTCAATTCCTAAATCATACATGTCTTTCCAAAATTTATTAGTTTTTTTTGAACACAATGTATAATGCACACTGATAAAGTCTGCTATATCATCCAAAGCATAAGAAACTTTTTCATTGTAATCTGTCCAATCATTGTTGTTTTTTATGGCCATAGTGGCTGCAAATATTGTTGAAACTGAAATAAAAAGTGCATTAGCTTCCATGGGTTCTATAAATCCTGCTGCCATACCCACAGCACAAACATTTTTTATTGCTGGAGTTTTAAATCTTTTTGGCTTCCATTTGATCAATCTTGGTTCTTTTAAATTTTTTTTATCTATAATTTTTAAAAATTCTTCTTTGGCTTGTGCATCTGTAAAATATTTGTCATTATAGACCAATCCACAACCCATTCTGTTTAACAAACCAATTTTAAAAATCCAACCCATAGAGTTCCATATGGATTGAGTGTAATTTTTACACTCTTGATCAGCATCTGAATATTTCAAAGGGCTTACCCAAGCACTGTTGGCAGGACAATGAGTGTATTCATGATAATCGTTGGTCAATTTGCTGATCAGTGTTCTGTGAAATCCTGTGGCATCTATCCAAATATCACTGCTGATGATCGCTCCTGATTTTAGTTCAACATTAGTAATGCCGTCTGCATTAGAATTAACTTTTATTATTGTGTCTATAATTTCTTTTACACCACTGGGTTTGGCATATTTTTCAATCAAATAAGGAGCCAGTTTTTCAGCATCAATGTGATAAGCATAAGAAAAATTTTCACTACCCAAATAACATCCATTGCTATCAAAAGGAGCTTTGTTTTTGTTCATGAATGAATACAAAGGCACAAATGAATCACTATAACTTTTAACTGTTTTGTTGTTGAACAAATCTATCCATACATCTGTTGCTCGCATGTCTGTGGGACCTATCGAAATAATATCTTCTTTGGTAATAGGTTGATTATTAAAAATTTTTTCCAAAGGCTCATTGTAGTTGAAGGCAAAATATACATCTTCGTTTTCTTTTGTCCAATTTTTAAAACAGTTGGCGTATTTAAAAATGCTTTGCGTGGCCAGCATCATGTCTTTCTCATCCACGCCTATTTCATTCAAAAATCCTCTCACATGAGGTGTAACACTTTCACCTACTCCTATGGTAGGAATACTGTCACTGTGTAGCAGAACTATTTGATCTGTGGGGAAGTGTTTTTTTAAAAAACATGCTGCTAGAGCCCCAGCAGTTCCCGCACCTACCACAGTAATAGTTTTCATATTATTCTTTTTTGGATTCTTTGTAAAAGTATTCATCTGAATCACCAAACACCCATTTGGCATTCTGTTCGCAATGCCAATATTTGGTGCTGACTTTGAAATCTGGAGTTTTGAGTTTGCCCGGATTGGCACTGGCTTCATGCCAGATCATTCTGTTGTTGGGCTGAGCAAAGAATTGACCATTGTCCAATTGACCTATGTTGTGACCTTTGTGTTCAGTGGGCACTTCTGATTCGGTCACGTTCACAGTGTTGGGATCGGTGTGAGCACTGTCCACTGTGAACAAATACACACCTGACATTCGCTTGCCATCTTTGAGTATCACGTCCACTCTGCTGTACTGTAGATATTGTTTTTCAATGATGGTGATGTGATAGCTGAAACCATCCCACAGTTGAAGATAATCCAAAGGCAACTGTTCTTCTGGTTTGATGTCTGTGCGCCAAGTGAATGCACTGATGGGCAACTTGTCATACAAGGCACCATATTCTGGCAGATATGCTTCTATGTAGAATGCTCGGCGAGGAATAGATTTCAGTGTGACCCAAGTGCAGGGCACAAATTCACCGTGACCTTTTTGAAAGTCATACAGATATTCTTTTTTGATGTAGGCTTGTATGTAGGGAGTGTTTACTACGAAATTCATATAGTATTAATTATCTTGCCAGTGGTAATGGTGCGGTTAATTTGGAAGACTATTTTTTGAATAGATCTGGCTGGGCTGTACTGCTGGGTGATTGGGTTTTAGGTCGGAAGTCAGTTGGTTTGATGTTCAAAGATTTCAACACAGATGAGAATTGTGTGTTGAAATCTCCGTGAGAAATATTTTTAAATTTTCCTAAAAATTTTATGATTTTATTTGTGATATTTAATTTGGCATCGGTATCCTGTGGATTTTCTAATCTGCTTTTGATAGCATCTGATAAATCTTTTTCAAAACCTGCATTATCTGGTTCACTTTGCATCAGTGAGCCCACAAACATATTTAGGTCGTCTTTGGTCACTGCTGACCTATTGTAATCTTTTACACCAGCACCTTTGTTCATACTGCCCAATGCTCCGCCTAACTTGCTGGCAAAGCTGTCCTTGGCAGCATCTGTGTCTTTGGGAGCAGTCATAAATTTATTCACAGCAGTGTTGGCTGCTTGCACACCGGTTTTCACAGCACCTGCAGCAGATGCAAACTTATTCATCACTTTGTTCATTGTGCCTGGAGGTTTGGCTGCGGCTGGTTTTCCCAAAGATGGAGTGACCAATTCATTGATCTTCATGGTGATTATTTTTTATCTTTATTGGATTTTTTTTCAGTGACTTTTTTTTCTAAAATTTTAAACAACACTTCTTCGTAGGTTTCAATTTTACCATCACTGGGTTTGACCACTTGCTGCACAGGTATGCTGGTTTCCAGCTCTGTTTGATTGAATTTTTCATCATAGTCCATGTAATGATACACAGAACTGATGTAGTCTGAGGCTTTGGTGATCTTGGCCTGCACCCAACCTTCCAATCCTTCTGCTTCTGAAACGTTCTTAAGCAATTCATGCAGTTTGATACTGTACTTGGCCAGCTTGTAAAGATCAGCACGTGCCATTTGCACTTCGTGATCCATCTCTGCTTTGTGAGCTGCGTCTGCCAGTCCTTCTTTGATTTCTTTGTGTTTCATATGAGTATTTATCTCTTCAATGGGCCACCGAATATGCTGACATCTTTCATGTCCAATGCATTGTCAGTGGGTTTTTGTTTTTTGGGTTTGGCTTTGGCTGATTTGTGTGCATAAGGATTGGTCACATGGGGGTTAGCTATGCTGGCAATATTACCTGCTGATGTTGCGCCCACAGAAGCCACTTCTCTTATGATGTCTCTAATTTTCATTGTTTGCCCTTGCTGTATTTATGTGGTGTTTGTGATTATTTGCCAACTTTGGGCACTGTGATGCCCAGTTTTTTCACTGCTTTGCCACCTTTGTACAGTCTAGCGTGTGGCACTTTTAAATTTTTTGGGCCATATATGTCACCCACTTTGAATCTATAACTGAGGCTGGCAGGATCTAGGCCATAATGATAGTCCGCTTTGCTTTCAACTATTTCACTGATTTTCATTTTTTAGTTTTTACATTTTTAGCAGCACCACGTCTGTTTGCGTTGGGATCCTCACGTCTTTTTCTTGCTGCTGCTGATGCTCGACCTTTTTTGCCCAATGCGTGTGCTTTGGCTCTGGGCAAACACTTGGGCTTGCCTTCTTTGCTGCTGCCTCTAGCACAGTCTCCTTTGATCTTGCCGTCTGGACCGAATCTCACCCATTTTTGTTTGAACCATTGTTTGAGATCTTCTTCCATCTCTTTCACAGGAACACAATTGGGCACCATTCTATCACCTTTGGGTTTCATGCCACGCTGCACATATCCCTGCCAACATTTCTCTAATATTTCTTTGTATCTCATTTTTTCTTCCTGCCTGCACAATGTGCCTTTTGTGAGAAGCCTTTGGGATTAGCACAGTTGATGGATTTCTTATACTTGCGGCTCCACTTCTCCGGCAGTATTTCTTTGACTTTCATGCTATTTGCTCTTGTTGCCCCAGTTGGCAGCACCTTTCTTACGACACTGCACCAGTGCGCCAGATGCGTAGGCTGAGGGCCATACCTTGTATCTGGACTTGACCTTGCGATAGCAGGCGTCCTGTTTTTCTTGCAGTCCTTGTGTGATTTCTTTCAGTTTCATAATAGTGCGTTACACTATTATTTATTGCGTTTGCGACCTTGGCGCATGTTTATCTGCCAGTGTGCCAATTGTTTTTTGCGTGCAGATGCTGTTTTTGAGCTGCGTATCTTCTTCAATTGTGTGATAGTGGCCTTTTTAGGTATGCCTGCTCGTTTGCTATCACCCTTGCGTCCTGGCCCTTTGCCGTCAGCAAAGTTTTCATCCATAGGATTGGTCAAAGGATCACGCATCTGTGCATATCTGTTCATGTCTAGTACAATTTGTGCTTTCAAACTCACATGTGGTATGTCTGCTTGGATCAGCAGTTTTAAATCATCATCTTTTAAAGATTTCAAATGTTGTCGCAAAGCCTGACCTTTCACAGCTGGCAAAGCCTTATCTTTGAAAGGAGTATATTCTTTCTGCAGTTGTTTCAAATGCGCTGCTGTGAAGTTTTCCACAGCACGTTGCACAATTTCAGTGATCTTCATTGAATTACACCAGTTTTAATTTGCGAGCTTGTCTGCGAGTCTCACCTGGTTTGACATCTTTGGTGGTGTTCTGTTTGGTTATGATGCCCACTCCTGCTGCGTCTGTGACAGGTTCTTTAACTTTAAGTTTTGATTTTTGATTGTATTGCTCCAATGCCTGTGACACTTTGCTGATTGAGTGTTTGTTGGCTTGATACAGTATGCCATATCCGCCTTTGGCCTGCCATTTGTCTATGTTGATGGGACGATCGTCTATTAAAATATTTGCTATTCCGTTCTTGGTGGCATAACTTTCTTTGCGACCTGTCACAATGATGTCGTCTGGCTTCTCTATGTTCTTGCCGATCCATACTTTCTTGTAATAGCCACTGTTTTCATTGTCACCTCTCAAGGGCGAAGTGAGTATGCTGTATTGTCCACCTGTGAATTTTTTAATCATTTCGATCAGACTGTCAGCAGTGTTGAACTTGGGCAGATGTGCAAAAAAATCTGTGCCTGCAATTCTATCAATCACGTCTTGGCGTAGGTCTTTGGTCTTGTCAGATGTCAACTGTTTCCAGTGCTCCACACCGTACAAACGTTCTACTCCTCCGAAAAAATCCGCAATCACACCATCCATATCCAAGTACACAATGGGTTTGGCATTAGACTGTTCTGTCATAGCATTATTATACAACTGTTTGTTGTAAAAATCAACTGATATTTTTTGGTTTTGTAGTATTTCGGCAATTTTCATCAGTCTTTTTCACATTTGGCACAGTGACATTGGCGACACACTTCTATGGTCCACTGGCGAATCATTTTATCATTGATGTGTTCGCTTTCTTTCCTTTTCAATGTCTTCTTGCAATGGCTGGAATTCCCGCAATTGATGCAATGGGATTTTTCTTTTGGCATGAATTTTCCTAAGATCTAGTTTGTTTTGGTCCTTGTCTATACTTGTATTTTTTATCTGTGTTGCACCAGTAGCGACCATAACTTTTATTGGCTTCTGCTTGTATATAACCTTTTTTCTCATAGTCTGACAAAGACTTTTTAGGAATTCTAATTACTCCTTGTGTGTTTTTGGGATCTATCACCATAACAGTCTCTTTGTCTTTGTTGTAATCTTGGATGGGTGCTAGGATTTTGTTTCTAATTTTATCTTTAAAATCTTCTTTCTTTGCTTTGATATCTGTGGGCATGAACTTGGCGTATCTGTCCTGCATGTTCTTCACTGTGTTTAGGTTCTGACCTGAATCCAAACTGATTTTTGCTGTCTCTATGTCCTGCTTGATGTTCTGTATCAATTGTGTGTCACCTTTTTGCTGGGCCACATCCAATGCTTTGTTCATGGCCTGTATCACTGGCACACTGTTGTTCATCACGTTGTTGATTGATCCTATGCCTGCTATGCTGCCCACTATAATGCCTGCCGCGGCCAACCTTTGCAAAAATCCTTTTAGGTCCTCGTCCAATTCCACTTCTTTTAAATTATCGTAGTTCTTTTTGAAGTAATCCTGAGCCACTGTGTAGTTGCTGGATGAGAACACAGTTTTGCCATTCTTGTCCAACACGTTCCATTTGCCGTCTGCGGCTTGACTCACGTAGGGTTTCTGTGTGCTTTCGAAGTGTCTACTGTAGGGTCTGCCTTTGGCAAATTCTTTGCCATATCTATATTCTTGACCTTGTGCTAATTCTTTGGCTGAAAATCCTGGCGCTATCACTCCGCCTCTAGCATCCTTGGCCAATTTTTCAACTTTTCCGAAATAGGCTCGGATTTCGTCAGGAGTCATCATGTCCAACTTCTTTTTTCTAGCTGCCATACTGCCGGACATTCTAGAACCTTCTCTTATGATGTCTCTAATTTTCATTTTTTTCTTCCTCTAAATTTGTTGTCCACAGAACCAGTCATGTGCGGCAGACTGAACCACAATTTGAACCAATCTGGATCACCTGGTTTCAAGCCTAATTTTCTTTCTTTGTCTTTTAATGCCTGTGCTGTGTAACTTATATTCTCCACTGACGGCAACGAATTAGCGTAAGTGTGTATGCCTGCCAGTTTTTTTAATCTATCAATCTCGTTCATACAATATTTATGCTGGTTGTTTTAAATTTTGTCGTATTTTTTGATATATCTCAGTGGCTGTCTTTTCATCTGCTGGAACAGCATTTAAAAAACTGCGTTTAGCGCCTTGCACAGCATACTCTCTGGCTCTGCTGGCACTCACACCTGCTGCACCTTCAGCGTCTGGATCTCGCATGCCAGCATTCACTGTTTTTATACTGTTGAATTTGTAATCTTTGCCATTGTATTTGTTCAAAAGTTGATCAAACTGTTGTACTCTGTCTGAACCTGCCACATATATGATGTCTTGATATCCCATGCTTTCTAATTTTTTCATGGCATCAATGATGGTCTTTACTCCAGCATCTCCCACTTTGATGTTGGGGAACATCTTTTCAGCATAATTCAATTTGTCTTCAAAGCTCAAAGGATTTGATTTGGTATCCTGCGTGTGTGTCAGAAACAAAAAATGATCGCCTGGTTGCGCTAGGATAGTGTCCACTAATTTTTTATGACCTGTGGTGGGTGGATTCATTCTGCCGTAGGCCAATGCGGCAATTTTAGGCGCTGGCTGGCTGATTTCTAAGAGTCTCATTGTGCATTCTTTACCGGATGTTTGGACAAACCTTGCACAATCTTGTTGCAAATTGCAACTTTGTCTTCTGTACTGATAATTTTTTCTGGCTTGCCGTTGATTTTAAATTTTGTAAAATATTCATTTATTGCTTGATCCACACAACCACTCCAAGTTTCCATTGAAGTTTTTTCCATCATTTCTTTTTGATTGTCGCTGTATTTTTTAGCTATAGGAAAGAAATTTTTTCTAAAGAATTCTCCATCGTTCAACATAAACTGATAAATGTCTTCCACTATGTCATATCCAATGTTGTCTTTGGTGATAGCAGTGAATTCTTTGGCTTTCATTGTTATCTCTCCTGTGCTTGTTCAACTGGTGGTTGAGTTTTTAACCATTCTTCTCGATCCTTGTCTGCTTCTTCTTGAGAAATATACGGATCTTTGCCATCGTATATGTCTTGTAATTTTTGTCCAATCCAATCAAATACTTCTTGATCTTCTTTGCTGATAGCTTTTTTTCCAGTTTTATAATCTGACATTTTTACCATTTGCGACAACTCCAATATCTTGCTTTGGTTCTTGGGCCTGGATTAGCACAATTGTGTCTGGCTCTGAAACTTCTGCGTCTAGCTGGATTGGACTTTTTAATACGCATATTGGGATCACCAAAATTAACTTTGACCACGTTACCATTGGGTTTTCGCACATACACTTTGAACTTTTTCACATCACCTTGCATGGGTTTGCCCAAAGACACTTTGCGTCCTCTGTATTCTGCTTCATCCAATGTATCATCCTCATTGAACCACATCACATCATATGCACTGTGAAAGTCATCGCCTTCATAGGTCTCTTCATCTAAACCTTCATCTGTGCTGACTTCTATGTCAAATTCTTTCAAACCCATTTCTTTCAACTGGGCATTGAGACTTTCCACCAATTCATCTGCTTCAGTTTCATCCAAACATCTGTGCAATTCCACACGCAGCACTTGATTGCCTTGTTCGTCTTCAAATATTTGATAGTTGGTTTCGTCTTCGTAAAGTCCTATAGCACTTTCACTCAATGCCACATCCACTAGAGATTCTGCATTGATATTTTTACCTATGATACTAAAAAAATGTTGCATATTAATGATTCAGTTTGATTGAGTTGATATTACCTTCGGTATAGACCACCTTGGCCCGTACCCACACAAAATTGCCAGTAAAATTGTAGTAAAAACTACCTGTGCTGTTGGCATGCACAGCAGTGGGCGCTGTATGTGTGGTGCCCGTCACATCAAACCAGTCTGTGGCCGTGGGTTCTGTGGCCAGTGAGGCTTGCATCTGTATTGTGCCTTCAAAACCTGCCACAGTGATCTGTATGGTGTGAAAACCGTCACTGCGACCATAATAACCGTCACCTTTGAACTGCTGTCCCAACACCGTTTCCGTGGTGCTGTCATTGGGATGATCCGTGGCTGCTAATATGGTTTCGCTGTATGCTGGCATGTGTATATTTAGTCCTTGTGTTATGCTGTGTGAGTGGTCAAAGACTCCGTGGATTCCAGCACAATCTTATGATCTACAGCATTGATAGTGACCTTGCCACCATTTTTGAGTTTGCCAAACAACAATTCTTTGGCCATGGGCGTTTTGATCTCATTGTCTATCAATCTCTGCATGGGTCTTGCTCCCATCTTGGGATCGAACCCTTTGTCCACTAGATAATCTATGGCTTCATCAGTCACAGTGACTTGTATTTTTTTCTCCACTAGATATGTTTTCAAGTCTGTGAGGAATTTGCCCACAATTTTTATCATGGTGGGTTTGCTTAATTTTTTAAATGTGATTACTCCATCCAATCTGTTTCTAAACTCCGGAGTGAAGAACTTTCTAAATGCTGTGTCTGAATACCCTTCATCCATGGGATCTCCAAATCCTATGCTGCCTTTTTCTGACTGTTCTGCTCCCAAGTTGGTGGTCAATATCAGTGTTAAATTCTTGCAATCTGCCACTTTGCCATTGCTGCCACTTACTGTGCCTTCATCCATGATCTGCAACAGTATCTGACTCACATCAGGATGTGCTTTTTCTATCTCATCCAACAGCAACACACAGTTGGGAGACTCTTGAATCTTTGTGATCAATAGTCCTGCATTTTCTTCATAGCCCACATAGCCTGGAGGTGATCCTATCAGTTTGCTGATGCTGTGTTTTTCTTGATATTCACTCATGTCAAATCTTACCATTTTAACGCCCAAATGTTTGCTCAACTGTTTGGCAGTTTCTGTTTTACCGCAACCAGTTGGCCCCATGAATATGAATGATCCTATGGGTTTGTTCTCACGTTTCAATCCTGCTTGAGCTATCAACACTTTGTCCACTATGTTGGTGATGGCCTCATCTTGATCATACACTTCTGCTTTCATATTTTTCTCCAAATGAGCCAAATTGCTGGATTCTCTCTGCTGTATGGTCTCCACTGGTATGGTGATGATCTTGCTCAACTCATATTCTATTTCCGCTGAATCTATTTGGCGGTTGTCCTTGGGAGCAATGTTGAATCTGCTGCCAGCCAAGTCAATCAAATCAATGGCCTTGTCTGGCAATTTTTTATCTGTTTGATATTTGCAACTCAATTTTACCGCTGTCTCAATGGCAGCATCAGTGATCTGTGCGCGGTGATAATTTTCATAGTATTTCTTCAGACCTTTTAGTATGTCTATGGTCACTGCCTGTGTGGGTTCATCCACAGTGATTCTTTGGAATCTACGCATCAGTGCGCGGTCTTTTTCAAAGTATTTTCTGTATTCTTCCCAAGTGGTACTGGCCACTACCTTTAGTGTGCCTTTGGTCAACACTGGTTTCAATAGGTTGGCCAAGTCATTGGATCCTTTGTCGCCTCCACCTGCTCCTGCTCCACTGATATTGTGTGCTTCATCTATGAACACAATGGTTTTGCCTTTTTTCTTCAAGGCCTGCAGCACCATTTTGAATCGCTCTTCAAAGTCTCCTCGGTATTTACTGCCGGCCAACATGGCTCCTATGTCCAAGTTGTACACTTGATATTCTTTCAAAAAATCTGGCACTTTGTTGGTCACAATATTCAATGCCAATCCTTCTGCTATGGCAGTTTTGCCTACTCCTGGATCGCCAACTAGAATCACGTTGTTTTTCATTCTACGACCCAATGCCAATGCTATCTGATCCAGTTCAGCGTGACGACCTATCACTGGATCTATTTTGTCTTTTTTGGCTTCCACATTTAAGTTTGTGGTGTAAAGGTTCAATGCCCTCTGTGTGACAGATGCGTTTTCTTCAGCCCCAAACTCTGTTTCCATTTCACTGTTGAGAAAATCGGCAAATTTTTCTTTGTCAATATTGGCTTTGGCCACAAAGAAATAACTGTGGCTCTTCTTTTCGCTCATCATGCTCAAAAATACATCAGTCAATTCTATCTGTTGACGCCCGCTGAACAGTGTCTGTGTGAATGCTCTGTTGAGTACTCTTTCCACGCTCACAGTCTTTTTGGGTTTGTATTTGGCAGGAGGGCTCACCATTTCTATCTCTTTTAATCTTTCTTTGAGATATGTTTCAAGATTTTTTTTCAATGTTTCTGCATCGGCTCCAAAATCAGTGATGGTTTTTAAAAATTTATCATAACACAGCATGGCAAACAGCAAGTGTTCCACTGTGACATATTCATGTTTGAGTTTGGCAGCATCTTCCACTGCTTTGTCAAATATTCTTTGTAGTTCGTCGCTGGGTTCTACCATATTAATTCAATAGTTTCTGTTGTTTCTTAAGAGCCATCTCCAGTTTCACTTTGCTGACCCTGTCGATAAAGTTGATTCCATACAAATGATCAAATTCATGTAAAAAAATTCTTGCATCTAATCCACTTAATTTTATTATACATTCTTTAGCACTAGTGTCAAGATATTTAACCACTATGGTGTGAGGCCTACTGATTTTAAGCAACAATTTGGGAAAACTGAGACAGCCTTCCTCCAGCAAGATCATTTCTGTGGTGGCGTGGTGTATTTCAGGATTAATCACTGCAAATGGTTTGGTATGATTCAGCACATTGTGAGGTTGCATCACAAATATTTTGGCATTTAATTCCACTTGATTGGCTGCCAGTCCTATGCCTTTCTCGCTGATCATGGTGTCAATCATCTGCTGTTCAATCTGCAGCGCATCCAGGCTGGTGAAATCAAAATCCTGCACTGTGCGATCCAACCATGAGTTGGGGTGTTTAATTAATTGCATCGCGTAAATTTTTTATTTTTTGCAACAGTTCAGGATCATCCACTTTGGGAGTGTCTGCTGTGATGTTGATGTAAAGGTTTCCACGCTGACGAGCATTGTGCACATGTGGTAATCCTTCTGCTGTGATATTAAACACAGTGCCATTCTGAGTGCCTTTGGGTATGCTGACTGACAGATTTTTTCCAGACAGTGTGCGTATTTCTTTTTTGGTGCCTAATATTAGATCAAATGTATTGACTTTTATTTTACTGTGTAAATGTATGCCATCTCGTTCCCATGTCTTGTGTCTTAAAACTTTAATCCTCACAATGAGATCTCCGCGAGGGGCGTTGCTGATGGAATCAGATCCTAGTCCAGCAAATCTAATCATATTATTGTGTTCTACTCCAGGTGGAATATCTATGTTCACACTTTCTTGTCTGCCGTTGGGCAATCTGTAACTGGCAATGAGTGATTTGCCATTCATCACATCTTCCAATTCCAGTGTGGCTTCTATATTGATGTCCACATTGCGAGGATTGGATCTAAATGTGCTGGCTCTGCCAAATGGATTTCCTCCACCACCTCCAAAGAAATTATTGAATATGTCGTTGATGTCACCATTAAAATTATAGTGAAAATTGTCGCCACCCTGCTGATTCATGTTGGTGGTGCCGTATCTATCGTAGGCAGCTTTCTTTTGAGGATCTTTCAATATGTCATATGCTTCATTGAGTTCTTTGAATTTGGCTTCATCTCCACCTTTGTCTGGATGATGTTTCATGGCCTTGCTTTTGTAGGCCTTTTTCATGTCGTTTTCGTTGGTGTTGCGATCAACTCCTAAAACTTTGTATGGATCCATATGTAATAATATAGTGGTTTTCTGTTAAAAGTCAAGTGATAGAAATTTTATTTTTCTTTAAGGATGTATTTGATTGGATATTCTGCTTTGACTTTGACTCTTTTTTTGCTGTCGCTGTCTTCATACTGTATCATATTGGGTGCCAATTCCACAAAGTCATCCACTTGTACCATATTTTGTACTCCATCATGCCAATAGGTCAGCTCAGCCGGAACTTTTCTAAATAAACCAGCAATGCTGTCATACAACCAATAGATAAATTTACCACACAACAACACAATTTTTTTTGTGATGTGATACACATATTTCACAGCTGGCCAAATCAACTTCACTGCGTGAGTGATCTTTGCAAAAATACTGGCTGAATAATGAGCAGAGTTGTAAAAAAAAGTTTTACTTTTTGTTGCTGCTGCTTGGAGCCACTGTATTGTTTGTGCCGTCAGTTGTTTTAGTCGTTCCTTCATAATATTCCTTGTAGCGATCCAATATGTCTTGAGTTTGTTTCAGTGTGCTGCGTATCTGTGCAAAATTCTTGGCCAATAATTCATAGTCTTCATCACTCAAACCAAACAACACAGGATCCAGTCCTTCTGCTTTCATTTTGGCAAACACTTCATTGGCATTGTTGCTGGTGATCACTATCCATCTCAATTTCTCCATCTCTTCCAGTGTGGGAGTTTTGAGATTTAATTTTTCTCTGCTTTGTTCCTGGGTGAGCACTTTGATCACTTTTTCACCCAATATGCTGCAACCATTTAGCAACAAACACATGGTGATAATTGCAAATATTTTACTCATTGTATGGCTTGTAGTTGGGATTGGCTATGGCTGGACACTCGGAATTAATCTCTGATTTTTTAGTGGCTTTGATTTCCGCTTCAGTGAGTTTGGCTCCACCTGCTATTTCCACACATCTCAGTGCTTTGTCTGATGCTTTGTTGACAATTCTTTCCATGGCTTCGGGTCTTTCCATGGCAGTCTTGCCCAAGTCTCTGGTGCCTTTGTTGAATCTTTTGTCCAAGTCATCTATGTCTTTTTTGAGATTGCCCACCAGCTTGTTGACTTCCTGATTGGCTTTGAGTATGGCTTCGTAATCTTTTTTCTGCTGTTCAATGAATTTGGTCTGTGTTTCCAAAGCCTGCTCCATCTTGACTTGATTGCCTTTGAGTATGGCATTGTCACCTCTCAATTTCAGCACATAGGCACCAGCACCTGCCACGCCCAGCAGCATTATGATGGTGAATACCATTTTTATTTGTCCAAATAGTCCAAACATATTATTTTTCCAATATCACGCAGTGACGATCATTCTCCAGCACATATTTGGTGCCGTAGATACTTATATTGTAGTCACCTAGATACTTGGTGAGATAGAGCACTTCAGGAAAGCTGTTGTAGTTGTAGGATTCTGTGATTTCTTTCAATTTGTTCAACGTTAAGCCTTGATCCACAAATTTAAAACGCAAAGGCTCAGCATATTTTTTACTGAACACTATGTGATTGTCTTCCATGATCACTTCATCCACATGACTGTTGGCAAAGAAATTTTTGTAATTTTCCATAGCAGTTTCATTCTTGCGAATGCTGTATTCATTGCCGTCCTTGGGCACTATGGTTTCCAGTGTGGCTTGATCAGCTGATTGACTTCTAAAATTTTTGTAATATCTAAATTTGAATTCTTTTATGTCAGCTACTTTCTTAATACCATCTAAAATTTCTGTGATTTGTTTGCCAACGTGTCTGCTGCGTTCCATTTCCACAAACACTCTGTAATAACCATCTGTTTGCTCACCACTGGTCTTGTCTGCGTCCAGCACAAATTCATAACCTTTTTCAATAAAATTCACTAGATCTTCTGCTGCTTGAATAGGTTTTACTCTAAAACTCAGCACCACTATCTTTTCATCAGTGCCCATTTTGGATTGATAGGAATCCACTTCAAAAATATGATCCACACAGTATTTGAGGTCGTGTTTGTTCAATGACATTTTATGTTTCTGGAGTTATGGGTTGAGTTTGATCCACAGGTTGAATATCTTGTATAGGAGAATCTTTGACTGGTTCATTGCTGTATTGCATCTGACTCTGCATACCGTCGTAGATATTCTTCATTAGGTTTATGGGCATGGTAATTTCCACTATCCAAATGGGCATGGTGTCCAACTTGCCTTTTTTAGTGCCTGGTCTCACATCATCTGGTTCCACAATCTTCCTAGGAGTGATCAATTGATCTTTTTTGTAAGTGACCTTGCAATCATAGTCCAACAGTCTCTTGCCGCCCATGGGATCTGGCATCTGTTTCAAAGGCCACATGAATTTGCATGACACATAGTGTTTGGTCATGATGGGTCCTTCGATCAATTCGCCATCTTGCCAATTGTCATACACATACAGATCCAACTCATCCAGCACTCTTTCAAAGTCTTTGATGATGGCAAATGCATTGTCATTGCCATATATGGTCTCTATGTTTTTTAAAATATCCGCTGTGTCGTGCATAATTGTATGTGTCCAGTGTATTTAGCCACAGATGTGCTGATAACATACTAGTTTTATAGACAGTTAATCACCATAAATACTTGTACATTACCACGAACCAAGGAGCGTCGATGGGATCAAAAAGAAACGCTTTTCGCAAGCGATCTAAACACAATAATGTACTGCTAATCAATCAATATCAAATAGAAAAACAAAAAGATGTCCAAATAATACCCCGCAACAAGAATCAAGAGTCCTATCTAATCAAACTGCTAGACCCTACTAAAGACATAGTGTTTGGTGTGGGTCCTGCTGGCACAGGCAAAACACTGCTGGCAGTGCAGGTGGCCATCAAAATGTTCAAAGAAAAACAAGTGGATCGTATCATTATCACCAGACCAGCGGTGAGTGTGGATGAAGACATTGGGTTTTTGCCTGGCACACTGGAAGAAAAAATGGCGCCATGGACACGTCCTATATTTGATGTGTTTCAAGAATATTTTAGAACACAAGATCTTAAAAATATGATGTATGAAGGTGTGGTTGAAATAGCACCCTTGGCATTCATGCGAGGAAGGAATTTTGTGAGAGCATTCATAGTGGCAGATGAATGTCAAAATACCACTCACAGCCAAATGAAGATGTTGCTGACACGTTTGAGTGCAGGATCCAAAATGGCAGTGACAGGTGATCTCAATCAAGCAGATAGACAGCACGACAATGGACTGTTGGACTTTATTGAAAAATTACATAAAAAAGACACAAAAAGTCGCATTGACATGGTGAGTTTCCACAAAGGAGACATTGAACGTCATCCTGCTGTGCGAGAGGTGTTGGATATCTACGGGGATTAGTTTTTACGGATAATGTGATATCCGTACACAGTGGGACATACCCCACTGATTTCACCCACTTGTAATGTGTCAATAAAAGCCACAAAATCTTGATCCATGGTGCTGGGTTTGAACGTGCCTAAATTTCCTTGATTCTGTTTGCTGGGGCAATCGCTGTATTTCACCGCAGCATCTTCAAATGTAATCACGCCTTGAGCAATTTCATTTCTTATTCTCACTGCTTCAAACATGGCTTCTTCTTGAATTTTCGCGCCTGTGTATCTGCTGGCTCCTTGATAACTGATTAATATGTGACTGGCTCTGTACATTTTATTCCATATGGGATAGTTTGATCATAGTGGCTGATAAATTTATTTCGGGATCTCCCACCAGTGTATGATCCACCAGTCCTTGTTTGATAATTAGTATGGCTTTTTCTTGACGCGATTCATTGCCAAACAATGTAATGTTGTCATACATCCATTTGTAAATGTCTTCCACTTCATCCGGTCTCACTTGACTGCACACCAACTTTCTTGCTTCGGTGATTTTGCCTGCTTTGAACAGTTCCACCATCTGTAATTTGTAATCAGATTCACCAGTGTCGCTTTTTTGCGGTTTTAATAATGTGCCATTCTGTGCATTCATCTGCACCACATTGATGCACTTTCTAAGATCTGGATATGTGGCTTTGACATAAGTGTCCAGTGTTTCTAGATCTGGAGTAACTCCTTCTTTCATTAATATTTCAGCCACTCTGGCTGTGAATTCAGTTTGATCCACACGTTCAATGTGGAATCCTTGGCATCTGCTGTGCAGTGCTGGGATTACTCTGTTGGGATAGTTGCAGGTCAGTATGAATCTTGATGTGGTATGATATTCTTCCATCACCCCACGCAGTGCTGCTTGTGCGTTGGGACTGAGATAGTCTGCTTCATCCAACAACACCACTTTGAAATCTCCAAATGGAATCATCTGCACAAAATTTACAATTTTGGCTCTAACATCATCCACAGAATTTGTTCTGCTGGCGTTGATTTCCAGCACATCCAGATCATTCACTTGCAATTCATTCAACAGTATTTTGGCCAGTGTGGTCTTGCCTATGCCAGCATTGCCACTGAATAATAGATGAGGAATGCTTTTGTCGCGCACCCAAGTTTGAATCTGTTTTCTTTGATGATCATCTCTAAACACATATTGATCCAGTGTGCGAGGCCTATACTTTTCTGTCCAAAGTTCTTTCATCAGCTTCTTTTAATGTATTCTTGACCTATGCCAGATATGATCAAAGGCACATACAACAAACTCCACCATGCACTGACAAGATAACCCATAATGTGCAGAGTCATCAATACCATACCCAACACAGCAGTGTTGTTTAATCCAGGACGTCTAGTTTCAGGGAATTTCATACTGTCAGTATATGACAGATTGTGAGTAATGTCAAGTGTATTATAATTGACTTTCTTTGTTCACGTACCAATCTTCTGGTTTTTGTTTGGCCCACATCAGCACACTTTTGGCTTCTACCATTCTCACTGTTTGTATCACGCCATCAGTTTTGATTTTGGCACCTCTGGTCCATCTGCCGTGCTCCACCAAGATCCAATCTCCCACAGTATATTCATCTGTGTTGTCTCGTCCTTTGGCATACACCTTGGCCCATCTAGGTTTGATGCCATGCACTTTGCCATCATCAGTGGTGATTATGATGCCACCTTTGGTTTTGAATGAATCAAAACTCATGTCAGCCACAATCACACGATCCTTGATCGGGATCAATGCTCCTTCTAGAGTATGGTATGCACTCATGAGTTATTTTTTCTTAGTGAAATTTCCTTCAGCATCTTCCACCCACTCCTCGTTGGCAGTTTCTGCTGATGCCTTGGGTCTCTTAGTGGGCACAGTTTTTGGATGATCTCTGTAATAATCAGCCAACACTTCCTCACGCTTACGAATAATTTTTCCACCAGGTCCTAATTCGTCACCACGAGCATTCACTCTAGCATTGCCCACAGCTGGAGTCAGTTCATTGCGTTGTCTTAACAGGTCAATATCAATCTGTTTGCCCTGCATGGTACGATAAACTTTGTTTCCACTTTGTTTGATAGCCATATTTGTTGTCTCCTATAATGTATGTATTTATCTAAGGAACTCTCTCCAGTCCAAGCCATATTGGATGGAATCTATCCTGTGCACCCCCAGCAAATACAACACATAGGATGCCACAGAACTGCCTCTGCCCACTCCCCATAGCATGTTGCTGGATCGCATGGTTTGTACCAAATAATGCAAGAACTTCAGTAGATTGAGATAGCCATGCTGTTTGAATGCTGCCAATTCTTCTTTCACACGTTGTTCATTGCCTACAGGTGTGATGCTGATAATGTGCGATTCTATATCAAAATTTTTGATGTCATCAGGCATAAACCATTCTGATTGCAACAATTGATCAAATTCTTTCACATCCACCAGCATGGGTTGATATGTGTGCAAAGATTCTCCTATGCCTGTGTGAGTCACTGCTTGATTGAAATGATCTATCTCTTTGTGTGATTCAAATCTAAGATCCTGCAGCACTGCTAATCTATTTTGATAGATTAGATCCATTGCATCTTGATGATCGAATATGGGAAGTCCTAAACTGTCTGTGCGCATAATAAACTATTATGCTGTATTTTAATCGATATTGATGAGATTGTCAAGATCTTTTCCGGTTTCTTTAGCCATTTTCAACTGTTCTGCTGCCAATCTCTGTTTGAGTTCTTGATTGTACACTTCCACAAACACGCCAATTTGTTGACGCAGTTCTGCATTGCGACTTTGAAAATATTTTTTACGCAATTCAGATAATTTGGCTTCTAACTGAGTGATGCTGTATTGACTGAGATCTTCATGGAGTGGATGAAACATGATATTTCAACAATAAAAATTTTTAACTGAAAGTGCCTAAAAATTTTCCAAACACAGTGGTGCCTTGGTTATATGTCCAAAATTCCACATACATGGGATCTTCTTGAGCATTCACTATGAATGGAGTGGGGAAAGCAGAATCTTTGAAGATCAATCCAGCGTTTTCAGTGCTCCATACCACTGTGCGAGCCACGCCGTCACTTTTTAACTCCACTATGATACTGGTCATGCCTGAAGTTACTGTGGGCCAATTAGTGAATGTTAATGTGAGGTTAGCGCCTATGGTGTAGGTTTGAAAATTTCCATTGGTCAATATAATATTTTGCGCTGTGGTTACATTGCCTGCCGAATACACAGTTAAACTGTTGTTTACAAACTTAGCTCCTGAAACTGTGTTGTTGGCAAAGTTGTTGGCAGTATTTAATTTAGCAGTGTTGGATTGTAATGTTTCTATTTCAGTTTTGGCAGTGGCAAAGTTGGTCTTGATAGTGTTAAAATTATCTCTAAATCCTTGACTGTTGTTGTCCTGTCCTGCTACAGGATATGTTTCATCTAAATTAGTAGTGTTAATATTGCTTGGCATAGTAGTCCTTATTGTTGTGTTTATTTATCAGTTTGAATCACCCTTTAAATGTTATATTGATAGTTGGGGAACATGATATATTGCTCCAAACCATTATCAGTGGTGCTGTCTATGATGTATCTATCAATTTCAAAATCTAAATCCTTAAAATCAAAATCATTGTTGTTTAAAGCCACAAGAATGCCGGCACTGGTGTTGGGCAAACAGTAGCACAGTGGCACAGCAGTCACATAACCCAATGCTTGAGTTTGCCCTGTTTGTGCGGTGCGCATCCACAGTGGTAAAAATTCATTTTCTGTGTCACCCACTGCACTGATATTTTGTCTCATATTGGTGGTATTACTGATGAATCTTTCTATGTCATTGGCATTGGCCACGTTCAATATGTTACTGTCCACTTTGATCACTCCGGTGTTGGGTCTAAATCTGAATGGATCTGTGGGATTGGACTGCACCTGTCCCACATTGATTATACTGCCGTTGGCCAGTGTGACCTGCAGTAGGCCAGTGCCAGTTTCCAAGGTCAATTGACCTTGTCTAGCAAATATCTGAATGTTGTTGCCAATGGCTCCCACTAATATGGGTAAATTGTTGTTGGAAAACAATGTGTAGGTATTACCTTGTACATTGAGTTTGGTCACATCATCTATCACCTCTATGTCAGTGGCAGTGATATTAATTTTTTTGTTGTTTTTTATTGTAATTTTGTTTTGCACCTGCTGACTGGGATGATCCTGTGGATCAATCATTTGCACATACAACACTTCATACACAATCTCATTGGTTCCAGGTGTTTTGGCCACTGCTGTTTTTATTTCACCAAATTGATATCTCTTACGACGATGATTCTTCATAGTGGCTGCCACATAGTGATTAACGGTTTTACTTTCTATGCCCGCATATATCAACATTTTTAATTGTTTTTGCAGACCAAACAGTGGGTCATTGGGTCTGTAGATAGCAGCAGGAGTGAATATTTCAGGATCACTCACCAAAGCCAAATATGCAGTTCTTTGAGCAGTTTTTAAAAATGGTTTCACATAAAGATTGCTGTACAATAGATCACTGGTGGCCACCACTGACAGTGTGAAAGTTTTTGTGGTGGCACTGTAACCAAACTGATCGCGAGCCTCCACAGTGAATATGAATGTTCTATCAATGCTGGTGCTGTTGGCATCCAGTGTGAAATCTCTATCATCAAATGTGGTCAGTCCCAACAAACCGCCTATGGGGAACTGTCTCACTTTGCCGAGAATTTCTCCATCCAAGGCCAAAGTCAATCCATTGGGTAGAGCACCTGCAGTCAACACATATCTCAACACAGCATTGGGCACTGTGGTGCGTGCTTTCACTGACAGTGTGCTGATAAAGTTGGCATTAATACTGCCCAAATCATTGTTGGTGTCAAAACTGATCACACTGTCCACTTCACCCAATATTTTTACCACAAATGTTTTGTCTTTGATGGCCAAACTTTCGTTGTTGCCGCCAAATCTTGTGGCTCTCACAGTGAATTTGTATTCTTTGGTCACTGCTGGTTGATAGGGCACTCTACCTGCCACTTCACCTGATGTGCTGTCCAATGTGCAGCCTGGTGGCAGTGTGCTCACTGTGGCATCATCATTGGTGGGTCTCAGCGTGTAGGCCACATAGCCTGTGAGTGTGTTGGGATCATACAATTCCAAAAACAATGTGACATAGTTGTTGGCTCGTTTGTAGCCCAAATCTCTCGGTGTCAACCACTGTGGAGTTCTGATGTATGTGCCATCACCTGTGAACACTCCACCACCCACTTGCAATATGGTGTTGTCTGCACGTAAAAAATCATCTCCCACCACAAATATTCTAAATTTTCTTTTGGCAATGGTGTCACCATCACTCACACTCACAGTGAATTCATAATATCTGCTCAATTTGCGTGGAGATCTGGTGGGAATAGCATAGTCATAAAATTCCACATCATAGTAAAAACTTTCAAAACCATTGGCACTTCTCAGTCCAAAATCAAAAGGAAAAGCACCATAAGTGTTCACATCATAGGTGCCGCTGGCAGCAGATGTGTCCAAGGCCAGTATGGGATCTATGACTCCGGTCAATTTACCCTGTGTGGTGAGTGTGATACCAGGTGGCAGTGTGCCATCGCCTTTGGCAATAAAATATTCCAACTCATCTCCTGCTGACAGATCTGTGTCTGTGGCCAGCAGTTGATAATCCACATAAGCACTGTCCAGTATGAATAGGGCATTGTTGGATCCCACAGGCAACACTCCTGCAGGTGTGATCCAAATGGGAGCATCGGGTCCTGCCACTGTGATGCTGTAGGTACGATCTTGAATGTCACTGCCCAAACGTGCTCTCAGCACAAATCTCGATTGAGTGGTTCTGGCCACTTCCAGTGTGGTGCCCACTATGGCTGCATTCTGCAATCGTAGTCCAGCAGGCAGAGTGCCTGCAATCAGTGTGATTGCGTCCACTGCATTCACAGGCAGGTTGATAGCAGTGATGGTTCTTTCTGCAATGGTGCCCAAAGAATACCCAGTTGGCTGTGTCCACAAGTTGCTCATATGTAGTATTTATGGAAAATTAGATAGCGCCAAAGTCGTGAATTGCAGCACTAGGACCCGCTATAGTGCCCATGTCCACAGGGTTCACTGAAAAGAATAAATCCAAAAGATTGGTAATATTATTTTGATTGCTGGCATCCAGATTGATATCACCCAAGTCAAATCCAATGAATGAATCTCTATCATCTAGATTTAATCCATACACCAAAGACTGCACATTGGCTGCTTGTAGCAAATTCACACCCACTATGTTGTTGTTGGCTCCTGTGAGCGTGGCTGCCAATGTGGGGTTAGTTTCATTAGATAAAAATGTGGATATTCTTAGGGTAGGAAAACCACCTGAGGTAGTCATGTCTGTTCTGGTGGCTCCTGCTAGATTGCCAAACACTTGTAGCGTGTTGCCATTCACCAATGTGTCCACTGGGCCTGTGTTGCCCACTATGCCTAAAGTAATAATGCCTGATGCTGCAATGGTGATCTTGTCATTGTTGGTGGTCAATGTGATGTTGCTGCCTGATTCCAAACTTTTTAATTGTAACTGAGCTCCTACTTTTTGATAGAACACACCTTTCACTGTGCTGCTGTCTGGCAGTCTGTTGATCACACTGGTGTTTTCAGGATCTCTAGCATTTAATTCAGCAAAATTATTATTGACTTTGATGAACGCTTCGCGTAAGTCATCACCTGTGCCGTCATTGGCAATGGTTCCTATGTTTATGGTGCTTATGGGCATAATGGTATTTATCTGTGTTAGGCGGTTCTGCGAATTTTAGGTCTGGGAAACATTGCCCCAGCAGTGGGTTTGGATCTATTGTTGATTTTTGGAAATGTGTTGCCACTGATTTTTCGTTCTATTCTATAAAACAAATAAAGATTTGGTGCTCCTTGCAGATCCTGTCCATCTGTGGGTCCACCATTACTGCCAGTTAACTGTGCAGTTTTAGCAATGCCTGTAATGTATGCCTTGGCTTGATTTTGATTCATGTTGGGATAGGTTTGCAAAGCACACGCCAACACTCCACACACTTGTGGACTGGCCATTGATGTGCCACTAAATTTTCCAATAAAAAAACTGGCATTTCTTGGATCTGCTACCCCGTATGGCAATGAACTTATTATATAACTGCCTGGTGCAAATATATCTACGCCTGGACCGCAATCACTGAATGTAACTTTTTGATCTATTTGTATGTTATCCACAGCACCCACACATATAGCAGGCAAATTATGAGTGCCCACAGTGGTGTTGTCATTGGCAGTGGGGCTGGTGCCTCTCATGTAATAATAAGGTTGAGCCACACTGTTTGGATATCGTATGCCCATTTCAAAAGTGTTATTCCAGTCTGGTCCTCCAGGAGCTTCGTGTTTCCATCTGCCATTACCTGCAGCACCCGTCATAATGATGCCTTCATTGTATGCGTCTTCTAAGTCGTCATCCAAAGCAGACACTCGCTGCGGAATACGTTGGTTTGAAATAAATCCCCAAGCATTCAATTGATTTGAGGTGAATGTGCCACTTGTATTTTTGGCATTGTTGATACCAGTCTGCAAATCTATTCTATCGGGCACTGATTCATAAAATGTCCACTCGCTGATCATGGTAGGATTACCCACAGTACCTGATACGGTCGCTGTGCCTTCCTGTCTTACTCTATATGTTCTGTTGGGTGAAAACCCTTCCACTCCGTAATAAATTCTTTGTACAGAATTATCTTTAGCACACCACATTATTTTAGGCAGCGCAGGATTGGTCACACTGACGTTGTTCCAAACAGTGGAACCATTGCCAAAAGTGAGATAGCAATTGGTGCCCACAAATATTTGATTGTAGGTCACACCTAGATAAGTGATGTTGAAAGGCAGTGCAAGATTCCAATAGCCATCATCGTTGCCACCCACAGTGGGAGTGGTGGATGCAGTCAAACTGGCAGCCCCTAATAGACTGCTGCCTATGCTGGTCACTGTGGCTGCAGTGGTGCCTGGAGTAATATTGATATCTGCCAGCATGTCAAAAGACACTGTGGGGTTTACTTGTGGTTGGAACAAAGATGTCAAATAATTTATGGTATAGTTGCCAGCAGTGCTCAAAGTCACAGTGTTATCTACTATGGCTGACACACTGCCACCTTCCACAGAACTGAAAGGACCGTTGGTAACATCATACACAGTGGCTCCAACAGCATTGAGAATCTGTATTCTCACAGTAAGAGTGGTCACCCCAGATTGTGATCCTGCAGCCACTTGATTCCTCACGTTTATGGTGACATTGTTGGCAGTGGTGTTCACAGTGACCACATATTCTGCAGCGGGTTGAATAGTGTCTTGAATCACAGCACTTGAACTGGAAGTTTGTGTCCAGCTGGCAGGTTTTGAAGTCACCGTGCCTTGCACCACAGCCACAGTGCCTGTGGTGGTGATTCTGTTGCCACCAAGTTCTAAATTAGGCAAATTAGCCAGCAGAGTGGATGTGGTACACACACCACTGGTGCCTAGAAAAGTGGTCGTACCTATAGGTGTAAAACGTGTGCCTCTGTAGGTCACCGCGGTGATGTCATTGAAGGACCACTCACCGGGGAATATGCTCATACCCCAACTGTTGTTAACTATGGTGGGATTCTTTCTACCTGTTGCAGGATTTATGGCCTTGGCAGTATGAAAGGCTCTGATGTAATCCATAACATATGGAAAGTTAAAGTTTGGGTAATCGCCAGCAAAATAAAAAATATTATAAATGTTGGCATTTCTAGCCCAACCTTGAGTGTTGCCTGCCACTGTGCCTGCCACGTGTGTGGAATGATCAGCTTCAGAATAAACATAATTGCCTGCAGCTATACCTTTCACTACAGGATCGTGTTGAAACCAATTGTATTGAATAAATCTGCTGCCTCCAGTGCCATCAGCATTTTGTGCGTATTCTGGATGACCCACTACCAAGCCATTGTCGTCACAAATGACCACATCCACATTTCTACCTGTTTGTGACAATTGTATGGTGGCAGTTTGTGCAGCAGTGCCATCACCGCCCCAACCTGCACGTTGTGTGCCTTCGGTGCATCGCAACAGTGCCCAATTTTTCATTGTGGAACCATCGCTGTATGATTTGTCCCAAGCCGAACTGGTTTGTGTGATATTATTCAAACCTGCTTGGATTCCCAATAATTCTGGATGCACTGTGACTGATTTGATTCTAGGATCTTTTTTTAATTCTGCAGCTTCCCAATCACACAATAGATACACAGTATTCCTACTGAAAGGCCTGCGATCCACACACAGCACATCACGCAGTATTTCAGTGTTGGGAGGAAATCGACCTGCTGTTTCTAAATCTGCATACACAGCATCCAGATCATTGTGATCATACACTGTGACAATGTATTTTTTTGTGTTGACGTAGTCCAGAACATTTGACATAATGTATTATGCTTCTATTTTAACCAAAGTCAAAGTCACAGTGACCGCTGCTGAGCTGCCACTTTTATTAGTCACTCTGCAAGGTATTGTGGTGCTGGGAGTGGCTTCATTGCTGAATCCCATCACAGCTGGTGACATCAGTATGGTTTGATTGCCTGTGGTGATCACTTCTGCAATCACACCTGCTCCTGGATCTGGATCCACTGCTTCTAATCTAGCAGCATCCGCTGTTCTGCTGTTGACATCTGTGTACAATCTCACCCAAGCTGCCACTGATGTTTGAATTTTGTACAGCACATAGCCTTTGAATCCTGTGATGCTGAGATCTGCAGAAGCCAAACTGGCCAAGGTGGCAGTGGTGCCTGCAGCACTGTTTCTGCTTTCCAATCCTGCACCAGCGTTGGAGAATGTGATGGTATCTGTGATAGCGTCTGTGGTTATGGTGATACCACTGCCCACCAAAGTCAATGTGTCACTGGTGCTGTCTGCCAACACTGGACTTTGTCCTGCCACTGCGATACTCACAAATGAATTGCTTTGACCAGCATTGATGGTGATGCTGTCTGTGCCAGAGTCTGTGGTGATGGTCACATTGGCCCCAGCCACCAAAGTGAGTGTGTCTGTGCTGGTGTCTGCTGCTACCGAAGTCTGTCCTGCCACTGCCACAGTGGTGAATGTGTTTTGAGTCACATTGGGTGCAGTGTTGGTGATGGTGATGCTGTCTGTACCTGCGTCAGCAGTCATACTGATGCCTGTGCTGGCTATGAAAGTCAATGTGTCATTCAATTGATCAGGAGCAATGTTGATGCCAGATCCTGACACAGTCACAGTGCCAAATGCGTTCAATGGCACAGCACTGTTGACCCAGTTGGTTCCGTTGTATTTCAAAACTTGATCGGATGCCAATGCAGTGATCACCACGTCTGTGAGATCATCCAACAGCACTGCTCCACCACCACCTCCTGCTGATTGATTCACCCAGCTGAGCACTCCTGCGCCGTTGGTTTTCAGCACTTGGTTGTTGGAACCTCCCAAAATACTGATGTTGGCCACATTGACTTCTATGGGTCCTACCACTTTGCCTGTGACAGCGTTGACCAATTGGGTGCTGTCGTTGGCAAACACAGAGCCTTGCACGTTGCCTGTGACATCACCTGTGACTGCTCCTGTGTGAACTCCTGCTGTGTTGCCAGTGACGTTGCCAGTGACGTTGCCAGTGACGTTGCCAGATAAATTTCCAGTGACGTTGCCTGACAAATTTCCAGTGACGTTGCCAGTGACTGCTCCTGTGTGGGTACCTGCGGAGTTGCCGGTTAAATTTCCTGTGACATTGCCAGTTAAATTTCCTGTGACATTGCCTGCGAGTGCACCATACAAATTGGTGAAATGTCCTTGGGCCCAACGGTTGCCCACTGCACCCAAGTCACGTGTGTTGTCCACGTCGCTGATGATGTCTGAAGGCACGGAGGTGAAATTCAATAAACTCTGTCCTGCGCTGTTGCGTATGTCTCCATTCACCGGCAGTGTGAGAATGCCTGTGCTGCCAAACTCCCAAGTCTTATTGCCCAAGCCTGTGCTGCTGGTGCGTATTTCTGCAGTGACATTGATGGGCGCAGTGATTCTTCTGGTAGCCACTGTGTTGAAGGTGACATCATTGGTGGTGTTTAAACTTTGATTGTAGCTGCCCAAAGACACAAAACTAAGATTGCCTGAGCCATCAGTGCTCAACACTTGACCTGCTGTGCCTCCATCAATGGTCACATCAGTCACATCACCCAGATCCACTGAGTTGCTCACTGTGAAATTTTGTGAGGTCAATGTGTTCACAGAGCCTGTGGTCAGTGCAATGGATTGAGCTGTGATTGCATTCACTCCAGTGATGTTGGATCCTGTCATCAAAAGGTTATCACCTATGGGCAACTCTTTGATCTTGTTGCTGTCTGTGGTGTCCACTATGAGTGGTATTCTATCTGCCATAATGTTCTTTCTTTTTAATATTTACCGTTATTTTGTTCTCTACAATACTTGTTCTATCACAACAAGATTATTGTTCCACGGAGAAGATCCTGACCCCGTGAGTATTTGAATTCTGTAGGCCACTCCCAAAGAATCTATTTTTAATAGAGCATCCACTTTACTGCCTATAGCGTTTAAAGCAATATTAGGAAAATTTACAAACGATGTTGTAAGAGATAAAGAACCATTTCCAGTACCTGCAGCATCGCCATCCACAACAAGGTTGTAATGTGCAGTCAAACTACTGGTAGCCCGTATCTGGACATAACAGCCTGCGCTATCTATAATCCTAACACCAATCACGCCAAATGTAACTTCTTCGGCTTGATCTGCTAATGATGCTACTTTTTGATAAGCAGTGGTCTGAACAGTTCCATTTGTAAATTGTAAATTGCCTGCCAAGTCTAACACACCATCCTCACCAAATCTCCATCTGCGCAGAGTGGAGTCAGATAAGTTGATCTCAATATTGATGGCGTCTTCACTGCGGATATTGCCACCTAAGGTTATATCACCTGCCACGGCCAAGGATACATTTTGTATGGTCACAAGATTATTTTCAATAATCAGATTGGTGTTGCCTCCAACAGATAAATGG